>SAMEA104315420__coassemble_1967_pt1 | contig 8199 bp, 8 predicted proteins | sample SAMEA104315420__metabat2_low_PE_006 | metagenome-assembled genome bin SAMEA104315420 (sample SAMEA104315420) | gut metagenome | biome: Monkey gut; feature: monkey-associated habitat; material: faeces | place: China | collected 2013 | reverse complement strand
AGCCCTGAGTTTGCTTTTCTTTTGCAGGCGTTTTCTTTTTCAAATAAAAAGAAAACGCCGAAATGCGGGAAGTATAAAATATTCGATTGTTGTAGGACGCGAAGGTAGGGTGCATAGCCTGCAAATTATTCATATCGTGCCGCTGTCGCGGCAACGGTGCGTCGAAGTCGCCGCACCCTACAAGAGGCGAATCAATAAAATTGTGATAGATTCTGCGACAAATCCCAATTTGTCAAACTGATACGCCGTACTTCTACACACCTTTGGGTGTACAACATAATAAAAACCGACCCATATTTCATAGGTCGGTTTAACTGTTTTATGAACGCCTGCTATCCGCAGTCCCTTTGAATTTATTCCGGAAGCGAGTCCATGTAGTTCTTGTAGTGGGCGAAGACGATGCCGGGCTCCTGAAGGTCGGGGTTCCAGCGCTTGACCCACTCGAGGGAGAAGAAGCCGTCGAAACCGGCTCTGTCGAGCAGAGTTACCGCGTCCGCAACGGGCACGTCGCCGTAGCCCATCATGCGGTATTCGACTCTCGAGCCGCGCATGACGGAGTCCTTCAGGTGAACATGCTTGACATAAGTGCCGAGAGCCGCAAAAGTCTCTACCGGGCTCTCGCTGCCGAAGCGCACCGTGTGGTGGACATCCCAGAGCACGCCGCAGTTGTCGCTGCCGGCTCTGTCGAGGAAAGCGAGCATCGCCTTTGAGCTCGAGAGGTCGCCGTTGGTCTCGATAAGCGGAGTGACGCCTCTCTTCGCGCCGTATTCGCACAGCTGGCGGTAGAGTCCCGCGCCGAGCGTGAAATCGCCGACGGTGATGTGCGGCTCGCCCGTGCCCATGACGCGGACATATTTCACTCCGAGCTTCTGCGCGAGGTCGATATAGTCACACGCCTCAAAGAACGAGTCCTGCGCTCTGTCGCGCACAGCTAAAGTAGCGCCCGAGGTCAGCGAGGGGATAACAAGCCCCGTCTCTGCGATTTTTGCCTTTGTGTGCTCGATGTTGACATCCGAAAACTCCGGGATCTCCAGAGCGTTTATCTTGTCGCCGATTCCTCTTATTTCCACGCCGCCGAAGCCGAGATCCTTAGCCGTTGCAACGACCTCTTTGAGCGTCCAGCGCGGGCAGCCGAGGGTTGAAAATGATAGTTTCATCGTAACAGATCCTTTCGTAATATTCTTTTACGCAGTTTCTATTGAGTCGTCGCTCTGAAGCGAATATTTTTCGACCGCCATGTCGCGCAGAACAAATTTCTGAATTTTTCCGCTCGCGGTCATCGGGAATTCGTCCATTATCCAGACATATTTCGGTATCTTGAAGAACGCGACATTCTCTTTGTAGTATGCCTTGATTTCATCCTCGGTCATATCCTCGCCCTCTTTGAGGATGACGCAGGCGCAGACCTCTTCGCCGTATTTCTTGCTCGGCACGCCGATGACCTGAACATCCTTGACGCGGTCATTATGATAGAGGCACTCTTCAAGCTCCTTGGGATATATATTCTCGCCGCCGCGGATTATCATATCCTTGAGCCTGCCCGTGACTTTGTAGTAGCCGTTCTCGTCGCAGACCGCGAGGTCGCCGAAGTGGAGCCAGCCGTCCTTGTCTATCGCCTGTGCGGTGGCTTCGGGCATCTTGTAGTAGCCTTTCATTATGTTGTAGCCGCGCGCGCAGAATTCGCCTATCTGACCCGCGGGCAGAGTCTCGCCCGTGTTCGGGTCAACTATCTTGCACTCGACTCCCGGGAACGCCTTGCCGACCGTCGCGCAGCGCGTCTCGAGGGAATCCTCCGTCGTTGTCATCGTGCAGCCGGGCGCCGCTTCGGTCTGACCGAAAACGATAACTATATCGCGCATGTTCATCTTCTCGCTGACGTCGTACATCGTCTTTATCGGGCAGGGCGAGCCCGCCATGATGCCGGTTCGCATATGAGAGAAATCATATTTGTCGAAGTCCGGGTGCTCGAGCATCGCGATGAACATCGTCGGCACGCCGTGGACTGCGGTGCAGTGCTTTGTCACGAGCGCGTCCATGACCTTTTTCGCGTTGAACATATCGATAGGCACAAACGGAGTTCCGTGGGAGATGCAGGACATGAGCGCGAGCACCATGCCGAAGCAGTGGAAGAACGGAACGGTGATGCACAGTCTGTCTTCATGGGTGAACTTCATGCCGTCGCCTATCGTCCGGCCGTTGTTGAGAATGTTGTAGTGGGTGAGCATAACGCCCTTGGGGAATCCCGTCGTGCCGGAGGTGTACTGGATATTGACGACCTCGTGGCAGTCGCACGAGTCGCGCACCGCCTCGAACTCCTCGACCGGAGTCTGCTTGGCGAGAGTATAGAGATCTTTCCAGTCGACCATGCCCGCCGGGCACTCGCCCTCGCCCGCGTAGATAACGCTCTTTAAAAGGGGCAGTCTGCGGCTCTTGAGCTTGCCGGGCTCGCAGGATTCGAGCTCCGGGCACAGCTCGTTTATTATATCGATATAGCTCGTGCCCTTGTAGCCGTCAATGAGGACAATCGCCTCGGAGTCGGACTGCTTGAGCTGATAATCGAGCTCGAAAACTTTATAGCTTGTGTTGACGGTGACAAGTATACCGCCCATTTTTGCACTGCCGAAAAAGGTTAGCAGCCATGCGGGCACGTTAGTGCCCCAGATGGAAATGTGTGAACCCTTTTTAAGGCCTAGTGCCATGAAGCCTCTGGCTATCGTCTCACACTCGTCGTTGAACTCTTTCCATGTTCTGGAGTAGTCCCTGTCAGTGTAGTCGATCATGTTGTCGTCCGGGTACTTTGCCGCCATATCGGCGATCTGCTGTCCCAGAGTCTTTTCGAGAAACTTCTGCTGCATTGAAATCGATCCTTTCTTCAAAAATTCGGCTCGTGCCGTTAAGTATATTTCAACCGCTCAAGCGGCGATTGGCTCAGTAGGTGTGGTCGCAGATTTCGTTTATCTTGTCGCGCAGGGCGATAAAATCCTCGAACGCCGCGGGCTTCTGGTTGGGATTGCGAAGCAGCGCCGCCGGATGGAATGTGCCCATATAGAGTATGCCGCTGCGGTCATAGAAAAGCCCGTGCTCTTTTGTGACGCGAAAGTCCTTCGAGATATATCTCTGTGCGGATATCCTGCCGACGCAGACGATTATCTTCGGGCGCATCAGGGCTATCTGGCTGTCGAGCCATGCGGAGCACGCCTCCTGCTCCTCGGGCAGGGGATCGCGGTTCTGCGGCGGGCGGCACTTGACGGTGTTCGCGATATAGATATTCTTGTCCCTGAACAGGTCAACGGTCGCCATTAACTTGTCGAGTAGCTGGCCGCTGCGCCCGACGAACGGCTCGCCTTTGAGATCCTCCTGCTGACCGGGTCCTTCGCCGATAAACATGACCTCTGCGTCCTCTTTTCCGACGCCGAAAACAACATTCGTGCGCGTTTGGCACAGACCGCATTTGCGGCAGTTCAGGCACTCCTGCCTGAGCTCTTCCCAGGTAGCCATGGGCAAGCCTCCGTTTCATGTGGGTTATTTTGTAATTATATCGCAGATTGAACCGGTTTGATTTCAAATTAGGAATAATTCTTTTTAAAAAGACAGATAAAGACAAATATTTTCTCCGCCGCGCAACATACGGCGCGATTTTGTGGGAGAATGGCGAAGCCCGAGATGGGTTCGCATGGATTTTAGCCGCAGATTTTCAAATATAAACGGCAGCCGCAACGCTAAGATTGCTGCGGCTGCCGTTCTCGCTTATTGACTTTTTATTTCTTTCCGCGTCTTTTTCTCTTCGGCGCGGAACCTCCCGAGCAGAGAATACAATCCGGCTTGAAAAAAATGCGGACTATTTTCGGGTTCAGAGTGTCCGCGTGCCGACCGGCGTAGATGCTGCCCGGTATGAAGCTCAGCAGGAAGAGCATGAGCACTGATAAAAGTGCAATCATTTTTGGGTCGTCTTCCTTCGAGTGCCGCTCGAAAACTTCTGATGTCTTTTCAGGCGTCACTAATATTTCGCCGTTTGTGCTTTGAACATAGTATACTTTGTAATAGTGAGGCTCATATTTTCTCGAATAGATACGCTGATACCCGAGCTTCAAAATACCGCCGTTTTTGTATTTTGCAAGAAAAGCATCCGCGTTGGGGAGAACTTCGTCGTAATAGCTTATCTTGTAGTTTAGGTCGCCTTTGACGCGAAGCTGCAGAACTTTGCCGGATACTTTACAGTTGTCAAATGTGACGGTAGAATAACGAATATCGGGATTGGACGGGGTTTGGAACATAAGGAATATCATTATGCCGAAAAGCAGAGCGACACCGACCGCAATTATTATATAAACCGCGATGAATTCGCCGGGATTCGCGATGTTGCCGTTGAACAGATCTTTCTTTTTCGCCGCCCGGAGCAGCGGAATGTTTTTATGTTTAAGCTCGCGGTGACGCTTGAGAGCGAATTCGATAAATTCCTTTTTGCCGACTGCCATGCGGTCAATGGTGATTTTTTTGTCGCCGATATATATCTTGACATCCGTGTTTCTGCCATAGCCCATTATTCCGGTTATGTCGCCGTAGCTATAGGTGCGCTTGACTCCCCAGAGGTTGCTGCTGACGAATTTGTCGGAGCTGTAATATATCCGCTGGTTGAAATAGCCGATGATGAGAAAAATCCCGAGCAGGGCTAAAATCGAAAATATTACGGCGGGGAGTATCTCTTTAAACCGCAGAGAAAAATATATACCGACGCCCATCGCGATAACGTCGAATATCCCGACACCGAGAAATATTTTCGGCATTGTGACGCGGCCAGGCTTTGAATTTTCGCTCTCCGCGATGGCCATTATCGATTGCACAGCGGCTCTTGAGTTGTAAGTAGACATAGAATCCTCCGAATTTTCAGTATGTCTATTGTACACGGCGGGCGCGGATTTTGCAACAGCTTTCAGAGCGGGACATAATTTGCCGTCGGCTGTTGACAAATACGCCGTATCGGATTATAATACTTCAAAAATGAACTGTCTAAATTTGAAGTGAGATGATAGCATGAACATGGGAGTCGACTTCCCGAAGAAACTTGCGGCGGCGTATAACGCGGTCTGCAAACCGCTCTGCCGTGAGCTGAACATACCGCAGACGGCGTTTGATATTCTGATGTTTCTCGCGAACAACCCGGATTACAGCACCGCAGGCGACATAGTCAATGTCAGAAAGATAAAGGCGAATCTCGTCTCCGTCAATGTCGAAAAGCTTGCAAAGGACGGCTATATTGAACGCACGAATATAGAGGGCGACAGGAGAAAAATACGCCTCTCGCTGACAGAAAAGGCTCAGCCGATAGTCGGGCGCGGGAAGCAGCTCCAGCAGTTGTTTTTCGATATGCTGTTTGAAAACACGACTGACGAAATGAAAAAGAACTTCACCGAGACGGTCGGGATTATAGACCGCAATCTCGATGAGATGCTCAAAGGGTGAGAGAAATGAAAATATTTATAACGGTACTTGTAACATTCTTCGCCGGAATGGGCGCGGGACTCGGCACGGGCTTTGCCGGCATGAGCGCGGCGGCGGTCATAAGCCCGATGCTCATAACTTTCCTCGGAATGGATCCGTATATGGCGGTCGGCATCGCGCTCGCCTCAGATGTGCTCGCGAGCGCCGTCTCGGCGTATACATACGGCAAGAAAAAGAATCTCGATATAAAAAACGGACTCATTATGATGGCGACCGTCCTAACATTCACCGTCGTCGGCAGCTATCTCGCGAGCCTGCTCCCGTCGGCAACGATGGGCAGCTTCTCGGTCATAATGACATTCCTGCTCGGCATAAAATTCATCGTCCGCCCGGTCATGACGACGAAAGAGGCGATGGAAAAAGTCCCGGCGAAAAAGCGTGCGATACAGTCAGTTATCTGCGGAACGATAATCGGTCTTATCTGCGGGTTCGTCGGCGCGGGCGGCGGCATGATGATGCTGCTTATCCTCACAACCGTGCTCGGCTATGAGCTGAAAACCGCAGTCGGCACGAGCGTGTTTATCATGACCTTCACCGCGCTAACCGGCGCGATATCGCATTTTGCGATAGGCGGAATGCCCGACATTACGGTGCTTATCCTCTGCGTCGTGTTCACACTCATCTGGGCGCGCATCGCCGCAGTGTTCGCGAACAAGGCTCAGCCCAAGACCCTCAACCGCGCGACCGGCGTCGTCCTCGTCGTGCTCGGAATAGTCGTGTTCGTGTTCTCACTGATAAAATGATATGAAATCTCCCTCGCGGTGTGAAACAATGCATACGCACATCTTATTGACAGAAAAATCTATTTATGTTATAAGTTGTATGATTTCATGCGGCACTGCGCCGCGCAGACAAGGAGAACCCGAATGTATTCGTTTTTGCTCGCGCTTATCTATATCGCCTTTATCAGCCTCGGGCTGCCCGATTCGCTTCTCGGCTCGGGCTGGCCGGTCATGCATCTTGAGCTCGGCGTGCCGATATCGTATATGGGCATTGTATCAATGGTAATATCCGGCGGAACGATAGTGTCGAGCCTGATGTCGGATAGGCTCAACAGAAAGCTCGGCACGCGGATAGTCACGGTGATGAGCGTGTTCCTGACGGTCATTGCGCTGTTCGGCTTCTCTTTTTCGAGCCGCTTCTGGATGCTTATTGTTTTCGCCGTGCCTTACGGGCTCGGCGCGGGCGCGATAGACGCGGCGCTCAACAACTATGTCGCCCTGCACTACAAGGCCAAGCACATGAGCTGGCTGCACAGCTTCTGGGGCGTCGGAACGATAGTCAGCCCGTTTATCATGGGCTATGCGCTGACAAACAAGACCTGGAACAGCGGCTACCGCATAGTCGGCGCGCTGCAGCTCGTGATAGCGATTCTTCTGCTCGTGACCCTGCCGATGTGGAAAGTCAACAAGGCGGCGGACGAGACGGAGAAAAAGAGCGTCGGACTCGTCGGCGCGCTGAAAATAAAGGGCGTGCCGTTCCTGCTCATAGGCTTTTTTGCCTACTGCGCCGCAGAGGCGACCGCCATGCAGTGGGCGAGCACATATTTCGTTGAAGTCAAGGGCATATCCGCAGAGCGCGCGGCTACATTCGCGTCGCTTTTCTACATAGGCATCACAGTCGGGCGGTTCATAAGCGGTTTTATTACTGATAAACTCGGCGACCGCAGGATGATAATAACGGGAACGGCGATTCTCCTTTGCGGCATATGCTGCCTGTTCGTACCGATGAATTCTTATTTTCTCGCCGCCGCGGCTTTTGTCATAATCGGGCTCGGCTGCGCGCCGATATATCCGTGCATTATCCACTCCACGCCGAACAACTTCGGGGCGGAAAACTCCGGCGCTATAATCGGAATACAGATGGCGAGCGCCTATGTCGGCTCGACATTTATTCCCCCGCTGTTCGGGCTGCTCGGCAACTCGATAAGCTTTAAAATAATGCCGATATATCTAATCTTTTTCTTCGTCCTGATGATAACGATGACAGAGCTCACGTTCAGAATAACCGCGAAAAACAAAGCAAAATAAAATCAGCCCCGCTTCGAAAGAAGCGGGGTTTGCGGTTTTGTGTAATTTGCCTTTGTAAAGCAACACTATATAGCTTATAAAACAGATGTTGCAAACTTTTAAAAGAATGGTACAATAAGTATAAATCAATTATGAAACATTGAATTTTTGTAAAATGTTCGAGGTGTTTGTAATGAAGACAATAAGCACAGACGATGAGATTAACTCTCTTATAGAAAGAATGGCTATGAATGATACTGAAGCAATATTGCTTGGTGCTCAATCGGATATCCCCATACTTAATTTAAATGCCACGATTTTCGGCGCAAAATTTAGGTGCACATCACCAGAGTTTGCAGAGATGCTCAAAACAAAAATGCTTTATTCGGACAACACTTTTATGGGAACTCCTCTTGCAAGCTTTGCTGTTGCGGCACTTGATGTGCTGGACTTTCAAAAATATGGCGGAACAGATAAGCTTATTTGCGAGCTTATAAGTTCCGGATTCAATTTTAAATAATCATATTTGCTGCTAATATTGTGGCAGATGTAAGTTCGGTCATCAACAAATTTAATTTAAAAAGCAAAAACCACTTGCCTCAGCAAGCGGTTTTTCTGGTTGCGGAGGCAGGACTTGAACCTGCGACCTCCGGGTTATGAGCCCGACGAGCTACCAACTGCTCTACTCCGC
>SAMEA104315420__coassemble_1495_pt1 | contig 10413 bp, 9 predicted proteins | sample SAMEA104315420__metabat2_low_PE_006 | metagenome-assembled genome bin SAMEA104315420 (sample SAMEA104315420) | gut metagenome | biome: Monkey gut; feature: monkey-associated habitat; material: faeces | place: China | collected 2013 | reverse complement strand
ATTGTTTGAGCGAAGCGAGTTTACGGGCGAATGTGCCGAGCAACTAATTGAGAGCTGCAAGCTAAGTGCTGTGGTGCGGCGTTGCCGGGTGTCGAGCGGGTGCAGCCCACGGAAAGGCAAGCACACATCGGTTTTGCGCAGCAAAACTGCTTGCACTTAAAAGTATTGGATTTTTGATGACAGGCAAGAAAAAGGCGCGCAGGAATGCGCCCGCATTTCAAGCGTTTTTTTCGCAGCATGGCGCAAAAAGACTTACTTTTAAGCGATGCTTGCTTGCCTTTCTGTGGGCACAGTCTGCCTTTTCTTTGCAGGCGTTTCTTTTCTCAGACAGAAAAGAAATGCCGAAACGCGGGTAGTGTGAAAAGTTTGATTATAGTAGGACGCGAAGGTAGTAAGCCAATTATAAGCAAATCAAAATTGTTGTATCGGCTTCCGCCGATAGCGGACAGCCGCAAGGGCTGTCCCTACGAACGATTGGCAATAGACATTTGCCGCTGTCGCGGCAGCGGTGCGTCGAGGTCGCCGCACCCTACAAGCTGCATATCAAAAAATTTATGCAGATTTCGCGGGCGGATAATATCATATTATTACTTTGAGTGCCAGCGAAATAACCCCTCAGTCTCGGCTTCGCCGAGTCAGCTCCCCTACAGGGGAGCCAAATAGATTCTGCGATAAATCCAAATCTATCAAGCCGAAAAAAATTGGCACGTCTATACACCTTGCGGCAACAAAAAAACGACCTATGAGCCATAGATCGTTTTTTATATTCTACAAGCACCCCACCAAAAATCAATGGGGAAAATTATTCATCAAACAGACCGTCCATGAGTTCGAGCGCTGCTTTGCGGCGGCGTTCTTCTTCCTCGCGGTCGAGCACGAACGAGCCGTCCGGCAGGCGGCGCAGGACATTGCCCTCGCCCGCTCCGTCGGGGAGCAGAGCGCGGCTGATATTGACCATTGTTTCGCCGTCTTTTTCGCAGACTGCGTAGTTTCCTTCGATACGGTCGATGACGTAATATTCCATTATTCCGCCTCCTTTTTTACTTCTCAGCGGTCTTGTTATCCGGGAAAGCCGTTGAAAGATGCTCGCCATCCGAGCCGACAACTATCGTGCCCTTTATATCTGTGCGCTCATACGGGATATTGTACTTCTCGAGCTTTTCGAGAGTCTCCTTGTGCGGATGACCGTAGTCGTTATCCTTGCCGCAGGATATGAGCGCGAGCGACGGGGACACGACCTTGAGGAACTCCTCGCTTGTCGATGTGCTGCTGCCGTGATGACCAAGCTTCAAAACATCGGCTTTGATATCCGCGCCGTTTGCGAGAATCTTCTTCTCGCTCTTCTCCTCGGCATCGCCCGTGAAGAGGAACGAATTCTTGCCGTAGACAACCTTCATCACGACAGAGGCATTGTTGAGATTCTCCGGAGTGCCGACGGGTCCGACTATAGTTATCTTTGCGTCGCCGAGGGTATAGGTATCGCCGACTTTTGCGGAGATGACTTTGGCGCCGGACGCTTTAATAGCCTTTATGAGCTTTTGATATATCGAAGTTGTGGGGACAAGGGAGTTCGGGAGCTTTGGCATGATGATATTGTCGACCTTTATACCCTCGATGACCTTGGGCATACTGCCGATATGGTCGGAATGGGGGTGGGTGGCGACTATGTAATCGAGCTTTTCAACGGAATTCGCCCTGAGATAGTCAAGTATTGTTTGGTCGTTGCCGCGCTCGCCCGCGTCTATCAGCATGGCGTGCTCCCCGCTCTTGACTAAAATGCTGTCGCCCTGACCGACATCTATAACATGGACGGTGAACGGCTGGTTGAGTGCGTCGCCGCTCTGTATCGTCTGCTCATTGCCCGAGAGCAGCTCGCCCCATGTGGGGATATCGAACGGAAGATTCATATATGGCGCGAAGGTTATTAGCAGCGCGACGGCTATCACGACTGCGGTGACGATTATCTTCGTGCGCTTGTTCTGTGCGGCGGAGCCGCCTTTTCTCTGATTTGCCATATTTCCTCCGATCAGGTCTCGTCGTCTGCGGGAGCATCCGACATGGCGCATTTTTCCATCCACTGCTGCTTGGTTATAAGCACCTGACGGGGCTTGCTGCCCTCGAACGGTCCGATGATACCCTTGCTCTCGAGTTCGTCCATGAGCCTTGCAGCGCGGGCATAACCGAGCTTCAATTTGCGCTGGAGAAGAGTTGTTGAAGCCATTTTGGCATCGAGCACGACCTCGACGGCGTTCGGGAACATCTCATCGCCCGGCTCTTCGCCGTCATCGCCGCCTGCGGCGCTGTTCTTCTTTGTCGAACCCGCTATTGCCGCCTGCCTGTTTATCTCGTCCATAATGCCCTCATCGTACTCCGCCTCGGCGTTGTGCTTGATGAAGTCGGCAACATCCTCGACCTCTTCGTCGGAGATGAAGCAGCCCTGGATACGGGTCGGCTTGTTTGCGCCGATGGGGCTGAAGAGCATATCGCCGTTGCCGATAAGCTTCTCCGCGCCGGACATATCGAGTATCGTTCTCGAATCGACCGACGAAGAAACGGAGAGTGCGATTCTGCTGGGGATATTCGCTTTGATAATACCTGTGATAACATCGACGGAGGGGCGCTGAGTCGCTATGACAAGGTGCATACCGGCGGCACGCGCTTTCTGAGCGAGGCGGCATATCGCATCCTCGACTTCATTCGGCGCGACCATCATAAGATCGGCAAGCTCATCGATGAAGATAACTATCTGATGCATCGGGCGCAGCGACTTGTCGCGCTCGGCTAATTTGTTATATCCTCTTATATCGCGGACATTCTTCTCGGAGAGTATCTTATATCTGTTCTCCATCTCGTTGACCGCCCATGTGAGAGCACCCGAAGCCTTGCGCGGATCGGACACGACGGGCACGGCAAGATGCGCGATGCCGTTATAGACCGTGAACTCGACCTGCTTGGGGTCAATCATCAGAAGCTTCACTTCATCGGGAGTCGCGTTATAGAGAATGCTGACTATCATTGTGTTCAGGCACACGGATTTACCGGAACCCGTAGTACCCGCTATGAGCAGATGCGGCATCTTCGCGAGATCTGCGCAGACGGCGTTGCCCGCGATATCCTTGCCGAGGACAACATTGAGCTTGCTCTGAGCGTTCTTGAACTGCGGAGTTTCGATTATCTCGCGCATATAGACCATAGAGCGCAGCTTGTTGGGCACCTCGATACCTATCGCCGCCTTGTTCGGAATAGGCGCTTCGATTCTTATTCCCGACGCGGCAAGGCGCAGTGCGATATCATCCGCAAGGTTTGTTATCTTATTTATTCTGACGCCCGCGTCCGGCTGAAGCTCGTATCTTGTGACAGACGGGCCGCGGCTTATCTCAGTTATCTTCGCGTGGACATTGAAGCTTTCGAGCGTGTCGAGCAGCTTCTGCGCGTTGGATTTGAGCTCATCGGAGAAATTATTGTTGCCGTCATGGATAGGCTCCTTGAGGCAGGTTATCGGCGGCTTGCGATAGGTCGGCTGACTCTCGATAACAGGCTCTTCCTCGTCCTCCTCCGGCACATCGGGCACGGGATCAGGCTCTTTGACGGGCGGGAGCTCCGGCTCTTTCTTCTTCGGCTTCTCCTGCTCGGCAGGCTTCTTGCTTATGTCGAGCATTTCAAGCTCGTCTTTCGCGCTCTCGGTCGGCAGAGGCGGCACGCAGGCGGGTCTGCCGTCCACAACAGCGGCGGCCTTTGACACGCCCTCGGCTATTTTCGCGGTCGTCGATGCGGCGTTGACGCGGTTGACTATATCATCGATGCCGACATCGGTCTGAACCGGTTTGCGCGGGAACACGGTGGGCTCGGGGCCTTCATCGGCAGCGGATTTTTTGCGGCTCTTTGCCGTTGCTGCGGGCGCATCAGTCGGCAGAGGCGGCACGGGAAACGGGCGGGGGCTGACATAGGGCTCCTCCGCTTTTTTCTCCCTGCGCTTGTCTCTCGACGGCGCTCTCTCCTGCTCATCTCTGACGCGCTGAGCTCCGCGCTCAAGGCGTTCGTTGGTGTCCTCGCTCATGCGCTTTATGGGCTTGGCGATAGACGTACCGAGGCGGGACAGGGTAAGTCCCGTGAGGAACATTATGCTGACTATCAGCAGGATAATATTTATTATCGCCGCGCCGACCTTGCCCGCCATTTTGGCAAGCAGTCCGCCGACGAGCGCGCCGAGCGCGCCCGCACTCGGGAATGTGTCATAGTCCCTCCACGCGGTCTTTATCTGATCGCCGAGGGTCATGAGCGAAAAATATTCCGACGGGTTCGAGAAAATATGTATCGCCGAGCACAGCAGCAATATTGATATCCCGACGCCGATAAGATTCGACGATATCGAGCCGAACGTCTTGTTCATGGCGAGCATGACCGAGACATAGATGAGCATGACGGGCCAGATATATGTACACGTGCCGAACACGCCGAACATAAAATTATGCACGGCGCGCCACGCGCTCTCGCCCTCGATAAACGCCATGGCTATGAGCAGAGCCGCGACAGCCATGAGCGCGATAGCCGCTTTCTGGCGGCGCGAGGACTGCTGTTCGGGAGTCTGCTCGACAGTCTCTTTTGCAGCCGCAGGCTTTGAAGCCGGGGCTTTTTTGGGCGTTGCGGTTGTTGTTTTTTTCTTCTTAGCGGCCGTTGACTTTGCCGCAGTCTTTTTCGCAGCCATTAAGGCCCTCCTTAGAAATTTGAACGAACTTATCTGACCTTTTCAACTATACCGGCGATTATAACAACAATGCCGAGGACAAGGCAGTAGTAACCGAAAATTTTGAACTTATCGATGACGCCCTGCTTCTTTGCCGCCACTCGAGAGCCTTTATCGCGGCAAAGCCGACGACGGCGGCGGTGACAACGCCTATAATAACGGGCAGGATATCTATCTGCTCGCCGAGGGCTACGGCGTCCTTTATCTCCATTACATTGGCGGCAAGGATAGCCGGAATACCGAGGATGAACGAATAGCGAACCATATACTCTTTAGAAACGCCGCAAAGCATACCGGTCGAGATGGTCGAGCCGGAGCGCGAGATGCCGGGGAATCCGGCGGCGAAAGCCTGAGCCACGCCGACGGCAAGCGCGGATTTCGCGCCTATCTGGGGACGCGCCTTGACTTTCTTTGCGCGCCAGGAGCCGACGAGCAGGAGCATTGCGGTGATGAGGAAGCAGATGCCCTCGACAAATATATCATTGTCATCGGCAAGGCCGCCGAGAACATCCATAATGCGTCTGTCGCCGCCGACGGGAATAAGCAGGAACAACAGAGGCACGCAGGAGATAACGAACATGAAGAGCATGCGCCTGTTCTCGTTCATCTCGCTCCACTTGAACTTGCCTGTGAATATATCTTTTATAGTCTTGAAAAATTCAACGATGAGACCCCATATGGTCTTGTAATAAACGACGAACACGGCTACCAGAGTGCCCATATGTAACAGCACCGTGAACAGCAGCGAGCTTGTGCCGCCGACATTGCCGAAGAAGTGCTGAAACACCGAGAGATGCCCGCTCGAGGATATGGGCAAAAATTCGGTCACGCCCTGCAAAAAGCCGAGCAGTATTGCCTTGAGTATTTCCATGATATATTACCCCTTTTCCATTTTTCCGGCGAAATATAAAGTGCCGGGTGAATAACACGGTTTCAGATATTCAAACGGATCGGTCGTCACAAGTCTTTCAACGACCTCGCCTTTTTCTGTCCTTGAACACATCACGCAGCCGAACGGAGTCTGATGCTCGCAGACATCTGCGGGCGGCTGCATAAAAATCTCGGCGGGAGAAACAATTGTGTAGAGCATCACTCGTTCTCCCCTTTCTTTTCACTCTGCTCCTCGATCATATCGCAGAGCTTATCGAGGGCATCGGAGAGAGAACCGAGGGAATCTATAAGCCCCTCTTTGACCGCCGCCTCACCGTCGAGCACGGTGCCGACATCCATGACGAGCTGACCCGTTGCGAGCATAAGAGAACGGAAGCGATCGGCGGAGATGCGCGAATTATCGGCGACAAATCTCACTATACGCTCCTGCATCTGCTCAAAATAGGACATAGTCTGCGGCACGCCTAAAACAAGTCCCGTCATTCTGACCGGGTGGACGGTCATGGTGGCGCTCGGCGCGATAAAAGAATACGCGCTCGAAGCCGCGAGCGGCACGCCTATCGAATGTCCGCCGCCGAGGACGAGGGACACGGTCGGCGTTTTCATTCCGGCTATAAGCTCCGCTATCGCGAGTCCGGCTTCAATATCGCCGCCGACAGTGTTGAGAATTATAAGCAAGCCTTCAATATCGCGGCTCTCTTCTATCGCGACGAGCTGCGGAATGACATGCTCGTATTTTGTAGTTTTGTTCTGCGCCGGCAGGACATAGTGACCCTCGATCTGACCGATAACTGTCAGGCAGTGGATATAATGCCCTCGCTTGTCAACGGTTATCGAGCCTGTTTCGACTATCTGTCGAAGCTCCCTGTCCGTGCTGTCGGAGGAATCTCCGTCCTCCTCGCTGACGCTCGGGGTCGGCGCGACGGGCTCCAATATGCTGTCTTTTTGTTCTTCGTGCTTTTTTCTGTTCATCGAATTCACTCCCGACAAACAGTATGCCCGAATAACTTTTGATAATTCAGCCATAGCACAGCGCACTGCGGCAGATTACATTTAATTATACCACGCGGAAAGCTTTCGGGCAACATAAAAATCGTCATATCTCAATTTCGTCTCGTCATATATCAATTTCACCTATAAAATGTAATATATACAGGTATATATTTGGCGCGGCGCACCTTGACAAAATCCACGGATTGCAATAAAATTTAAAGGTAATTTTATTTTTATACGGAGGGATACAAGTGGGTAGCACTATTGCACAAAAGCTTATAAAAAGCCACCTGCTCAGCGGCGACATGACCGTTGGCAGCGAGATCGGTCTGAGGATCGATCAGACTCTCACTCAGGACGCCACGGGCACCATGGCATACCTTGAATTCGAGGCCATGGGAGTCGAGCGCGTAAAGACCGAGCTTTCGGTCGCATACATTGACCACAACACTTTGCAGACCGGCTTTGAAAACGCGGACGATCACAGATTCATCAGAAGCGCCGCGAAAAAGAGAGGACTGCTTTTTTCACGCCCCGGCAACGGCATCTGCCATCAGGTGCATCTTGAGCGCTTCGGAATCCCCGGCAAGACGCTCATCGGCTCGGACAGTCACACCCCGACCGGCGGCGGCATCGGCATGCTCTCGTTCGGCGCGGGCGGACTCGACGTCGCGGTTGCGATGGGCGGCGGCGCATACTACATAACTATGCCCAAGATGACGCGCATAAACCTGCACGGCGCGCTTTCGCCGTGGGTCAGCGCAAAAGATATAATTCTCGAGGTTCTGCGCATAATGTCCGTCAAGGGCGGCGTGGGCAAGATAATCGAATACGGCGGAGACGGAGGCAAGACTCTTTCCGTCCCCGAGCGCGCAACTATAACCAACATGGGCACGGAGCTCGGCGCAACGACCTCTGTTTTCCCCTCCGACGAAGTGACGAAGGCTTTCCTCACCGCTCAGGGCAGAGAGCAGGATTGGGTCGAGGTCAAGGCTGACGACGATGCAGTCTACGACGAGGTTATCGACATAGACCTCAGCACCCTCGAACCCCTCGCGGCAATGCCCCACATGCCCGACAACGTAAAGAAAGTTTCCGAAATAGGCGAGATAAAGATCGACCAGGTCTGCATCGGCTCCTGCACGAACTCCTCGCTCTACGATATGCTCAAGGTGGCGGCTATCCTCAAGGGCAAGCGCGTCGCTCCGAGCGTCAGCCTCACTATCTCCCCCGGCTCGATGCAGGTTCTCAGAATGCTCTCCGAGGACGGCGCACTCTCCGACATCCTCGGCGCGGGCGCAAGACTGCTTGAGTGCGCGTGCGGTCCGTGCATCGGCATGGGACAGTCCCCGAACTCGGGCGCTGTCTCCCTGCGTACTTTCAACCGCAACTTCGAGGGACGCTCCGGTACTGCCGACGCGGGCGTTTATCTCGTCAGCCCCGAGGTCGCCGCGGCTTCCGCTCTCACAGGCGTGCTGACCGACCCGAGAACCCTCGGCGAGGCGCCGCACATCACAATGCCCGACCACTTTGAAATAAATGACAATCTTATCGACAAGCCCGCTTCTCCGGAAGAGGCCAAGAATCTTGAGATAGTCTACGGCCCGAACATCAAGCCCGTCCCCAACGGCGACGCACTGCCCGAGAGCATCGAGGCTGAAGTCGTTCTCAAGGTCGGCGACAATATCACGACCGATCACATCATGCCCGCGGGCGCAAAGATTCTCCCCTACCGCTCGAACGTGCCGTTCCTATCGAACTTCTGCTTCAAGCAGTGCGACGAGAACTTTGCCGAGCACTGCAAGCAGGCAGGCAAGGGAATCATCATCGGCGGCAGCAACTACGGTCAGGGCTCTTCGAGAGAGCACGCGGCTCTTGTTCCGCTGTATCTCGGCATAAAGAGTGTCATAACAAAATCCTTTGCTCGCATACATCAGGCAAATCTCATAAACGCCGGTATCGTGCCGTTCACTTTCGCAGACCCCGCCGACTATGACCGCATCGAGAAGGGCGACAAGCTCGCGCTCGACGGCATCAAAGAGACTATTGAAAACGGCGGCGAGGCTGTTCTCAAGAATGAGACAAAGAGTGAGAGCTACAAGCTCTGCTACAGCTTCTCCGGCAGACAGAAGGACATAATCCTCGCAGGCGGTCTGCTCAACTACACAAGAGAATCACACAAATAAGAGAGGAAGATAAACATGACAGAGGCACAGGTCAAGAACGCCGTCGAAAAATTTGAGGCTCTCATCCGCGCTCAGAGCGACCGTTCGGACAAAATAAAGGCTCAGGGCGATTTCATCGACTTCAAGTCGCTCGACAAGATCATCATCGGCGTCTGCGGCGGCGACGGCATCGGTCCGGTCATCACCAAGGAATCCGCAAGAGTTCTCGAATATCTGCTCGACGATAAAGTTAAGGCGGGCAAGATTGAGTTCAAGGTCATCGACGGACTGACCATCGAAAACCGCGTCAAGGCAAACAAGGCTATCCCCGACGACGTGCTCGAAGAGCTCAAGAGCTGCCACGTTATTCTGAAGGGGCCGACCACTACCCCGCAGGCGGGCGATCCGTGGCCGAACATCGAGAGCGCAAACGTTGCGATGAGAAAAGCTCTCGATCTGTTTGCGAACCTCCGCCCCGTCAAGGTTCCCGAGCAGGGCATTGACTGGACTTTCTTCCGCGAGAACACCGAGGGCGCATATGCCGTCGGCTCGATGGGCGTAAATGTCACCGACGACCTCGCGCTCGACTTCGTCGTGACGACCTCCGAGGGCTGCGACAGAATCGCAAGACTCGCATATGACTACGCGCGCCGCAACAACAAGGGCCGCGTTTCGATAATCACAAAGGCAAATGTCATCAAGACCACGGACGGCAAGTTCCTCAACCTCTGCAAAAAGGTCGGTGAGGAATATCCCGATATCGTGACCGACGAGTGGTACATCGACATCACCACGGCGAAGCTCATCGACGAGAAGCGCCGCCGCGACTTCAAAGTTTTCATTCTCCCGAACCTCTACGGCGATATAATCACCGACGAGGCAGCTGAGTTTCAGGGCGGCGTCGGCACAGCCGGCAGCGCAAACATCGGCAAGCGTTACGCGATGTTCGAGGCTATCCACGGCTCGGCTCCGAGAATGGTTCGCGAGGGCAGAGCGCAGTACGCCGATCCCTGCTCGATGCTCAGAGCGAGCGTGATGCTCCTCTCCCACATCGGCGAGCAGGAAAAAGCCGATCTGCTCGAGAGAGCGCTCGACATCTGCATGTACGAGGACAAGAAGCTCAAAATCACAGGCCGCGAGGACGGCTGCACCTGCAGCGAATTCGGCGACTATGTCATGGAGACAGTCAGAAAGATCAGCGAGTAAAAGAATATATGAAACCGGCCGCAGCGATTTGTTTTGCTGCGGCTGTTTTGTTTTGCCGCGATGTGGGGATACGGAGAGACAAATCGGGATTTGCCGCAAAAACTATTTAGGCTCCCCTGCATGGGAGCCGGCTCGGCGTAAGCCGAGACTGAGGGTTTGGTTCGCTCCGCTCAAAGCAACAAATATATGCGGTAGGGGCGGATATTATTTGACCGCAAAATTTGTAGTGACTTATTGTCTTGTATTTTGTAGGGTGCGGCGACTCGACGTACCGATGCCGCGCGAGCGGCACAAAATCTTTGAAAAGGCTTGTTTTACCGACCGCCCGTAGGGACAGCCCTTGCGGCTGTCCGCTATCAGCGCAGCCGATACAGGGTTATAGAAATTGTAATTTATTGATAATTAGTTTCTGCC
>SAMEA104315420__coassemble_1217_pt1 | contig 12246 bp, 12 predicted proteins | sample SAMEA104315420__metabat2_low_PE_006 | metagenome-assembled genome bin SAMEA104315420 (sample SAMEA104315420) | gut metagenome | biome: Monkey gut; feature: monkey-associated habitat; material: faeces | place: China | collected 2013 | reverse complement strand
CCGTGCGCCTTGTCTCACACAAAATTCTTTCGTCATCTACCCTGATTAAATTTGACGACGAGTAAAATCGCGCATAGCTGCGTTGTGAGAACCATGCCCGTTCGGTGACCGCTGTAGGGGCGGATATCATCCGCCCGTGGTTCAGAATCGTGCACCTTGCTCTGCACAATTTTCTTTTGCCATCTAACTCGAGCGGATTTGTGACGGGTAATTTCGCGCGATACTGCGTTGAATGAACCTGTGAATTCAGTCACGTACAAGAGTACGCTCCTTCATTCACAGAACCGTGCGCCTTGTCTCACACAAAATTCTTTCGTCATCTACCCTGATTAAATTTGATGACGAGCAAAATCGCGCATAGCTGCGTTGTGAGAACCGTGCCCGTTCGGTCACTGATATATGTCCGGTATAATCGTCCGCTTTGGCTCCCCTGCAGGGGAGCTGGATCGGCGGAGCCGAGACTGAGGGGTTATAGATGCAGGCTGATACGGTGTATTTATTTAAATGATTCCGTGCCTGAAAACGCTATCCCCGGCGCGCCGTGCGCCGTTTGAAATAAAAAATTCACTTAAAAGGATTGATTTGGAAAATGAATAAAAAAGAAAGAAACGAGGAAAGCAAGAAGAACAAGGAGTTCTTCGAAGCCGTGAAACTGCTCAGCAAGGACACCGGCGTCACCGTTGACGCGATGTGCGAGAGCATCCAGAATGTCCTCATCGGCGCGCTGAAAAAGGAATATAACAACAAGGACATCGTCTTCTGCGATGTTGACGCCGACAAGGGCGAGTTCCGCGTTTATCTGCGCAAGACCGTAGTGTCCGAGATATCCGATCCCGACACCGATCTGCTCGTCGAGCAGGCTCAGCAGTATAAGAAGGGCGCAATGCCCGGCGATATCGTTGAGATTCCCGTCGAGACCGCAAAGGTCAGCAGAATAACCGCCGAAAAGGGCAAACATATGCTTCGCCAGGCTATCCGCGAGGCAGAGCAGGGTCAGCTCCGCAGCGAGCTTGAGAGCCACAATCAGGAGATTATCACCGTCACCGTCCAGCGCGTTATCCCCGAGTCGGGCGATGCGGTTGTCAGCCTCGGCAAGACCGAAGCCGTGCTCTACAAGAGCGAGCAGCTCCCCGATGAGGTTCTTCAGCCCAACGATATTATCAAAGTCTATGTCGCCGGCGTTCGCAGCACAGATAAGAATACCCGCGCGACAATTTCGAGAACCCATCCCGGTCTTGTCAGAAGACTGTTTGAAGAGGAAGTTCCCGAGATATTCGACGGCACCGTTGAGATAAAGGCGGTCGCCAGAGAGGCGGGCTCCAGAACGAAGATGGCAGTTTACAGCGCAGACCCGGATGTCGATCCTGTCGGCGCATGCATCGGTCCGCGCGGCGCGCGTGTCGGCAAGATAGTCGACCTGCTCGGCGGCGAGAAGATCGATATAGTCAAATACAGCGATGTGCCCGAGGAGTTTATCGCAGCGGCACTTGCTCCCGCCGATGTCGTTGACGTCACGGTCGAAGAGGGCGAAGAGAAGGTCTGCCGCGTCAGAGTGCCGGACAGCCAGCTCTCCCTCGCTATCGGCAACAAGGGTCAGAACGCCCGCCTTGCCGCCAAGCTCACCGGCTGGAAGATCGACATAAAGCCCGAGAGCGGCATTGAAGAGCCGACAATAAACTTCGATATATAACGACTTATTACTTTTGAAAGGCAGGTGAGCGGTGTGAAGCAGAAGAAGATACCGCTGCGCAGATGCAACGGCTGCAACGAGATGAAGCCGAAAAAAGAGCTCGTCAGAGTGGTTCGCAGCCCGGAGGGCGAAGTTTCGCTCGATCTTACGGGGAGAAAGCCCGGCAGGGGCGCTTATGTCTGCCGCAGCGCAGACTGCCTTAAAAAGGCAATAAAGTCCCACCGCTTTGAGCGCGAGTTCAACTGCGAGATTCCTCAGGAGGTCTACGACCTGATGGAAAAGGAGATGGACGAAAGTGGAGAATGACAAGGCTCTTTCCATGCTCGGCATCTGCCGCAGAGCGGGAAAGCTCAGCTGCGGCCACGACGCAGCGCAGACGGCGATAAAGCACGGTCATGCAAGACTGTGCCTGCTCTCGTCCGATGCGTCCGAGCGGCTCTGCGAAGAGTTTGAACGCGCGTGCAGCAGCGAGGGACGCTCAGTTCCGCTTATAAAGACCGGATACACCATGCAGGAGATAGGGCATGCAACTTCGCTGCGCTCCGCCGTGCTTACGGTCGACGACCGGGGACTCGCGTCCCGCATACAAACAATACTTAACATCGCCTATGGGGAGGATAATGTATGATAAATGCCAAATATCGCGTCCGTGACGTTGCAAAGGATCTGGACGTCAAGACAAATTACGTCACCGAGCTCATCGAAAAGAACTTCGGCGGCGCGAAAAAATCCTCGATGACGGCTCTTGAATCCGACGAGCTTGATCTGCTGTTCGACACCGTGACCAAGGAGAACGCGGTCGACAGCTTCGATGAATATTTTGCTCTCAAGAGCAAAAAGGAAGCCCCCGTAAAGAAGGAGGCTCCGGCAACCGAACAGAAGAGCGAGCAGAAAGAAGCCGCGGCGAAGCCCGCGCAGAAGTCTGCTCCCGCAAAGGATGCAAAGCCCGCCGCAAAGGCCGCGAAACCCGCCGCAAAGGCGCAGGAGCAGGCGGCGAAGCCGGCAGAGGACAGACCCAAAAAGAAGAATGATAACAAGCCGATGCAGTCGCGCACAAAGGGCGAGCGCAGAACCGTTGACACGAGAGCGGGCAATGTCGAGCTCGACAAGTACAACGAGCGCTATGAGAATATAGCCCCTGCCAATAACGGCATGCAGAGCGACAAGTCGGTTCATAAGCAGAAGCTCAAGCAGCGCTCCACGCAGTACCGCAAGCAGGGCATGCGTTCCTCGCGCCGCGAGACCGAGGCTCAGCGCCTTGCCCGTATAGCGGCAGAGCGCGCTAAGAAGCCGCAGATAGTCGTAAAAATACCCGATGAGATAGTCGTCTCCGACCTCGCCGCCATGCTCAAAATGACCGCGGCTGAAGTCGTCAAGAAGCTGTTCTCCCTCGGCGTTATGGCTACCGTCAACCAGGTTATAGACTACGACACCGCCGCGATAGTCGCGACCGAGCTCGGCGCAAAGGCCGAAAAGGAAGTCGTTGTCACTATAGAGGACAGAATAATCGACGATTCCGACGACTCCGCAGAGGATCTTTCTCCGAGAGACCCGGTCGTTGTTGTCATGGGTCACGTTGACCACGGCAAGACCTCGCTTCTCGATGCTATACGCCACACCGATGTCACCGCGACAGAGGCGGGCGGCATCACCCAGCACATCGGTGCATACAGAGTTGACCTCAACGGTCAGAAGATAACTTTCCTCGATACTCCCGGCCATGCGGCGTTCACCTCGATGAGAGCGCGCGGCGCGCAGGCTACGGATATCGCAGTTCTCGTTGTTGCGGCGGATGACGGAATCATGCCGCAGACCATCGAGGCTATCAACCACGCAAAGGCAGCCGGAGTTGACATAATCGTCGCTATAAACAAGATGGATAAACCCGGCGTGACCACCGACCGCATCATGCAGCAGCTGACCGAATATGACCTCATTCCCGAGGAATGGGGCGGCGACACGATATGCGTGCCCGTTTCGGCTGTTACAAAGATGAATATAGATAAGCTTCTCGAGGCGATACTTCTTGTTGCCGAGATGAAGGAGCTCAAGGCAAACCCGAACCGCGCGGCAAAGGGTATAGTTATAGAAGCTCGCCTCGACAAGAACAGAGGCCCCATAGCTACCCTCCTTGTTCAGAACGGTACGCTCCATTCCGGCGATATCATAGTTGCCGGCACGTCCGTCGGACGCGTCAGAGTCATGGTTGACGACAAGGGCAGAAAAGTCAATGAAGCGGGTCCGTCCGTCCCCGTTGAGATAATGGGTCTTGCGGAGGCTCCGCAGGCGGGCGACGCATTCGACGCAGTCAGCGACGAGCGCCTTGCAAGAGAGCTTGTTGAGCAGAGAAAGCAGAAGCAGAAAGAGGAGCAGTTCAAGTCCTTTGAAAAAGTTACTCTCGAGAACCTCTTCTCATCCCTCAAGGAGGGCGAGCTCAAGGAACTCAACATCATCGTCAAGGCGGATGTCCAGGGCTCGGTCGAAGCTGTCAAGCAGAGCCTTGAAAAGCTCTCGAACGAGGAAGTCAGAGTTAAAATTATTCACGGCGGCGTCGGCGCTATCAACGAGTCCGATGTAATGCTTGCAAACGCATCGAACGCGATAATCGTCGGCTTTAACGTCAGACCCGACCCGGTCGCGGCGCAGAACGCCGAGCGCGACGGAGTTGACATCCGCTGCTACAGAATAATCTATGACTGCATCGACGAGATTCAGGCGGCTATCAAGGGCATGCTCGCTCCGAAGTTCCGCGAGGTTCAGCAGGGCAGAGCGGAGGTCCGCCAGATAGTCAAAATTTCCTCCGTCGGCAACATCGCCGGCTGCTATGTCCTCAGCGGCAAGGTCACGAGGAACTCGAAAATTCGCGTCGTGCGCGACGGTATTGTTATCACCGAGGACGAGATTTCTTCCCTGCGCCGTTTCAAGGACGATGTCAAGGAGGTCGCGCAGAACTTTGAGTGCGGCATAGGACTTGCAAAGTTCAACGATATTAAGGAGGGCGATATCTTCGAGGCGTTCACCATCGAGGAGTATCGCGACTGATATGGCAGGATACAGAATTGACAGAATATCCGAGGATATAAAAAGAGAGATAGTTGCCGTCATGCGCGAGCTCAAGGACCCGCGCGTGCAGGGCAAGCTGCTCACCGTCGTCAAGGTCGAGGTCAGCTCCGACGCTTCGTTTGCCAAGGTTTTCGTAAGCTCGATGAGCGGCATCGACGACGCCAGAACAGCCGTCAAGGGACTTGACAGCGCCATGGGCTATATCCGCCGCGAGGTCGGGCACAGATTAGGTCTGCGCAAGACCCCGGAGCTCAAGTTCGTCGCCGACGACTCGATAGAGCACGGCATGAATATCGCCCGTATGCTCGATGATCTGAAGGAAGATGAAGATGCGAATTGACATTGCCCGCGCGGCAGAGTTGCTGCGCGAAAACGATGATATACTCGTGCTGTGTCACGCCCATCCGGACGGCGACACGCTCGGCTGCGGCTATGCGCTGATGCATATGCTGCAGTCGCTCGGCAAACGCTGCCGACTCGAATGTGCGGATGAAATAGCCCCGAAATACAGCTTTATGGCGGAGGGACTTAAATTTTTCGGCGATTTTGAACCGAAGTTCATAACCGCAGTCGATGTGGCTGATATAAAGCTGCTCTCCGACGAATCGGCGGAGAAGTACAGCGGCAGAGTCGATCTTTGCATCGATCACCACGGCTTGAACACCGAATACGCGAAGGAGTTCTGCGTTGATTCCACCGCTGCGGCTTGCGCGGAGATACTCTGCCCGCTCGCCGATGAGCTCGGAGTCGAGATAACTCCCGCGATAGCGAACTGTTTATATACCGGCATTTCAACGGACACGGGATGCTTCAAATTCTCGAACACGACTGCCCGCACGCATATTCTGGCCGCGAGGCTCATGGAGTGCGGCGCGGAGATATCCGAGATAAACCGTGTGTTCTTCGAGACGAAGAGCCTGAGCTATGTTCAGCTCGAACGCCTTGCGCTCGATTCGCTGAAGATGTATTTCGGCGGCCGCTGCGCGGTGATTACAATAACGCAGGATATGTTCGCAAAGAGCGGCGCGGACGACAGCGAGACCGATGCCATCCCCGGGCTTTCACGCCAGATAGAGGGCGTGGAAGCGGGAATCACCCTCAAAGAGGGCAAGGACGGCACATTCAAGATTTCCGTCCGCACTCACGCGCCGATAGACGCTTCGGCAATATGCAAGGCGCTCGGCGGCGGCGGACACGTCAGAGCCGCGGGTTGCCGCATCAGAGGCAGCCGCGACGAAGCGGAAAGACTCGTGCTTGAGCAGGTCGAGAAGGCGCTCAAGGAGAGCGAAAAATAAAAACAGGCCGTGAAAAAGCCGTAATCCGCAGTTTGAGTTGCGAATTACGGCTTTTTCATTTTTCAATATCAAGTTTTGCTTTTGCGAGCGAGACTTCCCATGGGTCGTGGGTGATGAGCATGACGGGATTCGTCTTTGCAAAGTCTTCTACAAGCTTCACTATTCGCCCGCGCAGCTCGGTGTCCAGCCCTTTAAACGGCTCGTCGAGCAGGAGAATATCCGCGTCGAACGCCAGAGCACGCGCCAACGCCACCCTGCGGCACATTCCGCCGCTGAGCTCGGCGGGCTTTTTGTTCAACGCATCCAAAAGCTCAACTTTTTCGAGCATCTCTTTTGCACATTCCTTTGAGCACACGGCGGCAACATTGTCGAGCGCGCTCAGCCACGGGAGCAGGCGGTCATTTTGAAAAACGACAGCTGTCTTTTTGCCCTCGAGTCCGGAAATATTGCCGGAATCCGGCTGTTCGAGCCCGAGAATTATGCGCATCAGCGTCGTCTTTCCGCTCCCCGATGCGCCGCATATCGCAAAAATTCCGCTGTCGGGAATCTCCGCGCTTATGTTATCGAGTACCGAAACGCCGTCAAATGATTTCGAGATGTTCTGAAGCTCTATCATTTCTCCCACCCCGCAGTCTTTTTGAGTATCAGGCGCAGAACGAATTCGAGCGCAACGCTCAACAGAATAACAACGAGCGTCACCGCGAAGAGCGTCGGGGTCTCGAGATATATCTTTGAATAATACAGCTCGCTGCCGAGCGCGTGCTTAGGCAGGCTCAGCACCTCCGCCGCGACTCCGGCTTTCCATGAAAGACCGAGCGCGGTCGAGCATCCGGCGAAGAAATACGGGCGGACGCTCGGGAGATATATCTTTTTGAGCATATCTTTTTTGGAAAAGCGAAATATGTGCGCCATCTCAATTAAATCGCGGTCGCACTCGGCTATTCCGCGGCTCACATTGCCCCAGAGTATCGGCAGAACCATGAGAAAGGCTATGAAAACAGCCACGTTGTCCCGCTTTATCCACACGAGGGCGAGGATAATGAACGAGGCGACGGGCGTTGAGCGCACGACGGTCAGCAGCGGCGTGAACAGCTCATAGAGCACGCGCGACATGGCGGTCAGCACGCCGAGTATTGCTCCAGCGGCTATGCCGAGCGCGCAGCCTGCGATGATTCGCAGCAGCGATTGCAGCACGGCGAGCCAGAAGCTGCCCTTGAGCGCAAGCTCCCAAAGGCGCGCGAGCGTCACGGCAGGCGAGGGGAGCAGAAGCTCCGACCCGACGGCGCGCGACGCTATGAACCATATAAATATCCAGAAGAGTGCCGCCGCGATTTTTAAGACCGCGGTCGGCACTTTTTGCGTTTTTTTATTTGCCTGTGTAGTAGAGATCATCACCGGGCATTGCTCCTCCGACTGATGTGGGGTCTGCTTTGAAGAGAACATCAAAGTTCGCCTTTGCGGTCTTTATCATCTCGTCGCCGGTCATATAGACGATGTTGCAGTTGGGCAGAGCCTTTGCGGCAATCTGCGCGTTGGGGACTATGCCCGCGTCGGCTATCATCTGCGCCGCCTTTTCGGTGTTGCCGTTGACGAAATCGACGGATTCTTTATATGCCGCGAGGAAAGCCTTGACGGCGTTGGGATGAGCCTCAAGGAACTCGGTGCGGACTATCAGACAGCCCTGCGCAAGCGAGGTCTTTTCGCCCTTTGCGGCGGTCGCTTTCTCCCACTCTTCAGTCAGGTCGAGTGCCTTGCGAACGGAGCTGTTCTTTGCCATAACGGTCGTGACATTGGGCTCGGGAAGCATCGCAATGTCGATTTTGCCGGTCGCCATGAGCGTTGCAAGCTCGGCGTGGTCGGTGTAGTAGGTTATCTCAACATCCTTTTTGGGGTCGATGCCGTTTGCTTCGAGGATGTAGTTGAGGACATATTCGGGCGTTGCACTCTGTCCGGTCGCGCCTATCTTTTTGCCCTTGAGGTCGGCTACACTCTTGATGCTCTCGCCGTTTTCGAGAATCGAAAGCACGCCGAGGGTGTTTATCGCTATCATCTTCACCTTTCCGCCGGTCTTTTTGTATATCGCGGCGGCGAGGTTCAGCGGGCAGGCGGCGATATCAGCTTCGCCCTTGATTATGAGGGGCGCTATCTCGGTCGCGGCGGTGGCTATCGAGATGTTGTACTGCGTGTTTTTGTCGCTGATGAGCTTAGCCATGCCCATGCCCGTCGGACCCTTGAGGGTCGTGATATTTATCGGCGTTGTGTCCGCCGGAACGGTCTCTTCCGTGGTCGCTGCGCTGTCGTCGGTCTTTCCGGTGCATGCCGCGAAGCTGAAAACCATCGCGAGGCACAGCAGCAGGGAAAGAATCTTTGTGAATTTTTTCATTGTGCATTGCTCCTTCGAATTTATATATATCTGAAACCGGGCTTCGCGCCGCCGCCGGAAGCTGCGCTTCCGGCGCGCGCCCTGCAGGGCGCGCTTGAGCCGCTTCGCGGCTCGGCGGCGCTTAACCCCGATCCTTGACCGTGATAAAAATTTTCTTGCCCTCGCGGCGTATGTCGCCGCTCGTCTCGAGGCTGTCCAGCGCGCGGTAGAGCGACGCGCGCCCGACATCGAGCCTCCGCGCAAGCTCCGCGCAGCTCTGAATGTCAACCTCGCCGTCCTGCTCGCGCTCGAGCAGATAAGAGAGCAGCTTGCTCGCGCTGTCCCCGGCGGTCAGAGCTTCAATCCTGCGCGTAAGAAAGCGTATTCGCGCCGAAAGATAGGCGGCGAACCCTATAGCGGCTCCCGGCTCGCTCTCGATGAGCTCCGCTATCGCATCTTTTTCAAAAAATACCGCGCTGCATTCGACCCGCGCCGTGACGGTCGTCGCAGGGGACGGCTCGTCAGAGAAGAGAGTCACAGCGCCGAAAATGTCGCCGGGCACGAGCGTGTTTATGACCGCGCGCCCTTTGTTGACCGCGGCGCTGCCCGTGATTATCATGCCCATTATGCGCCCGCCGCGCGAGGGAGAGAGAATCTCGTCGCCCCTGCGAAAGGTCTGAATGTCCGCATTTTCAACGAGCTGTTCGAGCCTGTCCTCGCCGACGCTTTGGAATATCCTGTTGTTTCTGAGCATCGAAGCACATTCGCGCGCTGTCATTGAATCACCTTTAACTGTATCATTTGAAACACTTTTATTATAACTACAACCGCCTGCCCTGTCAATAGTATTGGCCGTTTTATTGCCTTGAAAAAGGCGGATTTTAATGCTATACTTTCCGTGGAAAGAAAAACGGAGGCAAAATAATGGCAAGCAACTTTTTCGCAATGATATCGAGGCTCAAATATATCGACCGCTGGGCGCTTATGCGCAACACCCATGAGGAGAATCTGAGCGAGCACTGTATGGAGACCGCGTGCATCGCCCATGCGCTGGCGGTCATCGGCAACAGACGCTTCGGCAAGTATTACAACGCCGAGCGTGCCGCTCTGCTCGGACTCTATCACGACGCGCCCGAGACGCTGACCGGCGATATGCCCACGCCCGTCAAGTATTACAGCCCGCATATCCGCGAGGCATATGCGCAGGTGGAGCAGAGCGCGTGCGAGCACCTTGTTTCAATGCTCCCCGAGGATCTGCGCGCCGACTTTGCGCCGTTCTTTTTCAAAGGCGAAAGCGACGAAGAGCTCTGGAAACTGGTCAAGGCGGCAGACAAAATATGCGCTTATATAAAATGTATAGAGGAGAAGAAGGCGGGCAACACCGAATTCGACCGCGCCGCCGAATCGACCCTCGAATCGATAAACGCATTGGATGTTCCGGAGGCGGAGGAGTTCATGAAAGAATTTTTGGACGGCTACCGCCTGACGCTTGATGAAATAAAAGAATAATCAGCGAAGCATTTTCCACAAATGAATCTTGACTTTTTTGTAACATTCTGCCAAACAATTGTAAATTTACCGTAAATCTTGACTATGAACGCCCTCTTTGATATAATAACGGAAGAAATGCCGTGCAAAAAAGAAGTGCGCGGTGTTTAAAAAACCAGATAGAACTTTCTTAGGAGGAAAGAAAATGAAGAGAATTTTAGCACTGCTTCTTGTCTTTGCTACCATCTTCGCTTTTGCGGCCTGCAAGAAGACCGACAAGGACGATAACGGCACAACGACCGGCGGCAGCAAGGATGCGGTTGTGGACGTCAGTGCAGACGACACTTCCGACGGCTCCGAGTCTTCGCTCGACAGCACCGACGGTACCAAGGCTTCGACCACGGGCACAAAGAGAACCCCCGGTAAGAAGAGCAACATTGGCACCAACACTGTCGTCAAGCCCAGCCACAATCCCACAGTCAGACCTACAAAGCATAAGTACACTATAGTTGTCGAGAAGAAGAATTCTAAGGGCATGGCGGAAGTCATCGTTGTTGACGGTACCCGTTACGATCTTAAGAACGCCAATGATATCGCGGCTCTCAAGAAGAGAATCTCCGACGAGAGCGAGAACGACCTTCTCGGTCAGCTCTATGATGTCGATGCGACTATCGCTGCTCAGCTCGGACTGAGCGCGCTCGATGACGGCGCTCTGCTTTCTTACAAGTATGATCCCGAGGGCGAGTTCTTCTATGTCGACGATATCAACTCCTGGCAGCAGCAGTTCGGTTTCAACCCGCTGTACGATTTCGCAGCAGGCTTCACCGTAATGTACTATGACACTGTCAGAATCTATTTCGACTATGAGAACCGCGGCTACCTGCTCCAGCTCTGGAAGGGTCAGTACGGCCTTATGTTCATCGGTTCCGAGATCGGCTTCTATGAGAAGGACGACAAGAAGCCCACTTCTTCCAGCGCTGCGCTCAATCACTATGAGTGCGCCACCGATCACCTTCTTCCCATGGAGATGGTCTGCTATCGTATGGATTCCACCGGAACACTCAATCCGCTCTTCAAGCGTAAGTATGAGCGCCATTGGTGGTCGACCGGTTTCGTTCCGGGCGTTCTCAAGAACTTCCGCGACCGTTCCGAGCTTGTTATGGAAGCAAGAATTACCTTCGATACTCCCGAGATGGCTAAGATTGTCGGCGATACCTTCAAGGCTAACAAGTTCAAGGAGATCGATCCCTCTCAGCACAACATCTATAATCCCGATACTTACTATGTAAACGGCAGCGATGTTGTCTTCACCTGGAGAAAGATCCAGAGCAAGAAGGATGTTATAATCCTCAAGCCCACCACCACGACCACCACCGCTCCCTCGACTTCCGCTCCGGCTACCGAGTCCACAGGCGCATAAAAACAGGTCGTTATCGAAATATCATTGCTCTTAATGATGATTTTATAATAATTACAAATTGTTAAAAATCAGTTAATACGCTTGACAAAATCAGAAAGCGTGATATAATCTGAAAGTGTAATGATATTTCTTCAATTTCATTGCCAATTAAGTCTTGACGGACTTAAAAATTTATTAAAATCAGAAAGGGTTGTAGAAAAATGAAGAAAATCGTAAGTCTTCTCCTGGCTCTCGTCATGGTTCTCTCCCTCGGCGTTGCAGCTTTCGCTGTTGATGCAGAGGATGCTAACACCACCACGACTGAAGAAGCCACTCCCACCGTCACTGTTGACGAGATCCTTGCTTGGGTTAAGGACACCATCCTTCCCTCGATCAATCTTGATCTCATGAAGGAAGTCATCAAGCAGACTAAGGCTACCATCGACAACATCGTCGAGATCCTTAAGCCCATCTTCGATGGCAAAACCAATCCTGACCTTCCCAGCGATGTCGCTGAGATCCCCGCAGCTATGATGAACGCTTTCATCGATCTCCTTGCTAAGGCATTCAAGACCGACAGAGACACCATCATCAACAAGCTCCTCGAGATCCCGCTGATAAAGAAGATCATGGGTTGGTACGGCTATAAGCCCGCTACCACCACTGAGGCTCCTGCAACTTCTGCTCCCGCAACCGAGGCTCCTGCTGAGACTGAGGTTCCCAACACCGGCGCTGCTGCTGCTGTTGCTGCTGTTGCTTCTCTCTCCGTCGCTGCTGCTGCTGCTTTTGTTTCCAAGAAGAAGGCTGCTTAACAGTTCGGTAATTGAACAAATGAAAGTCCGGACGGTCTTTGACCGCCCGGATTTTTTATCAGTATAAAAAAACCGGACGATTAAATCTGAAGTGATAAAATAATGGTAGACACGAAAGTGCCTACCATTATTTTTAT
>SAMEA104315420__coassemble_935_pt1 | contig 14975 bp, 12 predicted proteins | sample SAMEA104315420__metabat2_low_PE_006 | metagenome-assembled genome bin SAMEA104315420 (sample SAMEA104315420) | gut metagenome | biome: Monkey gut; feature: monkey-associated habitat; material: faeces | place: China | collected 2013 | reverse complement strand
AAACAATCCCTCAGTCTCGGCTTCGCCGAGCCAGCTCCCTTTACACAAGGGAGCCGTTAATAATTTTCTTTATAGTCATAATTTTATCCCTGCCGTGTACTTTTTCACTATTCACTTTTACTTATCACTTAGAACGAAGCGAACCAACCCCTCAGTCTCGGCTTCGCCGAGCCAGCTCCCCTGCAGGGGAGCCTGTTAAAGCGAACTCGCACGAATGAGAGCCGCAATCAGCAAACAGCAAAAATACCGCAGGGCTTTTGCTCTGCGGTACTTTGATTTCAGGCTTTATTTATGCTCGGCGAGGTATCTGTCCACGACGGACTCGACATAATCGGGGCGGTCGGTGATGATGCCGTCAACGCCGTTTTCGAGCATTTTGATAACATCCTTTTCCTCGTCGACGGTCCATGCGTTGACCTTCATACCGGCGGCATGGGCGCGCTTGACAAGCGTCTTTGTGGCGAACGCCTTGTGCGGATGCATCGCGTCGCAGCCGATCTTCTTCGCGAGGTGCAGAGGCTGGAAGAACCATCTTCTGACTACCTGTCCGTAAATCGGATAGAGATACGCCGTATTGCACTTGGGCTCGTACTTCTTCGCCTCAACGAGCATCTTATAGTCGAAGCTCGAAATGAGGAGCTTATCGAAAAGTCCGTATGCCTTGGCGGCGTCTATCGTCTTGCGGACAATGTCTGCGCGGTCGGTCTTGCAGGGCTTTATCTCGATGTTCATGACGCTGAGCTTATCGCTCTTCTGCATGCACTCGAGGTATTCTTCGACGGTAGGCAGAGTGACGCCGGCGAAGTCCTTGGAGAACTTGCTGCCGAAGTCGAGCTTGCGGATATCCTCAAACATATAGCTGCCGATAGCGCCGGTGCCGTTGGACATCTCGTCAACGGTGTCGTTATGGCAGATAACTATATATCCGTCTTTTGTGGAATGGACGTCGGTCTCGGTTCCGTCGGCTCCGAGCTCGATCGCTTTTTCAAACGCGGGGATCGTGTTCTGCGGGGCATAGCGGTTAGCACCGCGGTGCGCGATTATCTTTGGCTTATTCAACACTGTTCACCTCTGAAAAATTTCTGAGGACATTATAGCACTTCGGCACTAAAAATTCAACAGGAATGTGATAATGCTGAAATAATTATTAAATTTCTGTTCTTAATTAGGTTTTGAGCCATTTTGCTGTTGCAAGCTATTAATATTTTTGCTATAATGATAAGAGCTTTTATGCAAATTGTCGATGCTTCCCGATTGAATTTTTTTCATATCGGGGGGCTAAAACAACTGTCTGCGGGCGTATTTTCCCTGCTTCGCCGCGGACCTGAAGGAGTGTTGAAATGGGAAAGAGTAATCTCAAGGAAAAGGTCAGCACGACATGGAACAATGTCGTACTGCACTGGAAAACACCCGCCTTGGGCAAATATGTCTCCTACAAAGAGATAATTGCCTACGGCGTCGGAGGAATGGGCGTTCAGTTCGTCATGTTCTTCTGCTCGCTCATCGCGCTTTCCGCAACGAGCTTCCTCGTCGGAAACACGATAGGCATCAAGCCGATGCACCTGCAGTATATGGCGGTCGCATCGACTATTATCGGCTTCGGAATCACTATCGGACGCTCTTACATAATCGACAGCGCCCGCTTCAAATCCGGAAAATTCCGTCCCTGGCTTGCGATAACCGGTATTCCCACCGTTATTATAGCGGTCGTGTTCGTCTGGCTGCCCTATGAGACGATGTCGTATATGCAGAAAGTCATTGCGGTTTTCCTCTGCTACAACCTTCTGCAGTGCTTCTATCCTTTCTTCCAGCAGGCATACACAGACCTTGCAAACGTCATATCGCCCAACTCCCACGAGCGTACCGATATCGTTTCGGTCTCGTCGATTATCTACTCCATGGCGCCGTCCCTCACGGGTCTTTTCGTGCCGATGCTCTCGACGCTCACGGGCGGTCTGAACTCCATCACCACCTACCGTATAATCCATCCCCTCGTCGCCGTTGTCGGACTTCTTTTGTCCTATGTGGCATACGCGGGAACGAGAGAGAGAATAATCGTGGCGGAGAGCCATGTTACCCAGTTCAAATTCTCCGACGCATTCCGCGCCGTTGCAAAGAACAAATATTTCTGGATAACTTCCCTTGCAGGCTGGCTCGGCTTCCTTGAGGGCGCGGTCGGCGTTATCATCGGCTGGACATTTATATATGCCTATCCCAACAGAATGGGTCTTTACGGAGTCGCGACAACGCTTATCGGCAACGCGGCGCTCTGGGCAATGCTCATCTGTCCGATAGCGATAAGAGTCCTCGGCAAGAGAAACCTGCTTATCTGGTGCAATGTTACAAACGTCGTGCTCATCGGACTGCTCTATCCCCTTTACAGCAACATTCCCGCGCTTATAATCCTCTACTATCTCAACGGATTCATCAACTCTTTCTCGATAGTCTACAACCCCGGCATCAACGCCGACATGCGTGACTATCAGCAGTATTTCACCGGCGAGCGCATAGACGGAATGTTCGGCGCGGTCGGCATAATCGGCTCGTTTATCGGAATGTTCACCGGCATGGTGCTCCCGACCATCTATCAGATGCTCGGCCTTGAGGACAACTACGATGTGCTCGAAGTCGCTTCGTTCAGAGAGGATATGTTCGACGTGCTCATCATCGCCGCAGTTATCGGCGCGGCGCTCAACTTCGTCCCCTACCTCTTCTACGATCTGACCGAGACCAAGCAGCGCGGCATAGTCAAAGTGCTCAAGATACGCGCGATGTTCGAGGACTACGGCAACGGTATTCTCCGCGACGAGAGCATCGTTGAAGCCATAGACATAATCGACGAAGCAAATCTCCTCTACAAAGACAGAACCCTCATGACCACAAAGGACGACATCAAGAAGGCAGAGAGACTGCCCGCGAGAACGCCCGAGGAAAAAGAGTTCAAGAAGAACGAAATCAAGCGACTGAAAGCCGCTTACAAAGAATTCAACACTCAGAACCGCGGCATAAAGAAAGACCGCATAAATCAGGCAAAGGCCATGCCCAAGAGCACCGACGCCGAGAAGGCGGCGAGAAAAGCCGCGATAAAGGCCGCGAAGAAAGAGAACAGAGAGCTCAACAAGCTCAACGCGGACATCTCCGTGTGCGATTTCATCATCGACGAGATGAACAAATACGACACTCTGCGCATCAAGAAGCAGGTCGAGCGTTCCCGAGCGCTTGAGGCTGCCGGATATGCCGGAATATTCAACTACAGCAAAGAGGACATGGCTGAAGCCAAGGCTCTGCCGAAGTCCACTCACGAGGAGCGCGAGATTCGCAGTGACGCCATAACCCACGCCCGCGCGCTCAAGAACGCCAGAAAGGCAATGATAAAGTTCTACGGCTCGCCCGAAAATATCGTCGAGCCTTCAGACGATGCGTTCAAGGCCGCAGAGGCTCTGCCGGACGACACCTTCGCGCATCAGCTCGAAAAGAAGAGAACCGTCAAGAAGCTCGTCAACGAGAAGTCGAAGTACATCAGAAGCGTCAAGCCTCTTCTCGACGCAAGACGCCAGCTGACGGAAAAAGAGAATTATGCGCATCTTGACGATATCCGCGCAAGATACGCCGACGCAAAAGCGAACACCGACGCCGAGTACGAGGCGCGCAGAGTCGAGATCGAGAGACTCGAAGAGGCGCGCAAGGCAGACCTCGAGCGCAGGAAGCAGGAGCGTCTGGCAAAGAAGAACGGAAAGTGAGGAACAGACGATGAAAAAATTCAGTAAAATAGCAGCCGTTGTTGCGCTGATGCTCGTTGTCTGCCTCTCTTTCACAGGCTGCGGCAATCTCGGCAACGCGATAATCTCCGCCCTCTCCCTCGATGTCACGGTCGACGACCCGGCGCTCGTCAAGGTTGAGGATATACTCAACAAGACCGTCAAGACGGAATCCGTCAAAAGCGGCGACTTCACCTATACATTATATACCGACAACACCGCCTGCATCACGGGCTACACAGGAAGCAACCCCGTTGTTTCCATTCCCGCGGAGATAGACGGCGCAAAGGTAGTCGGTCTCGAGAACAAGGCTCTCAAGAGCAGCAGCACGCTCAAGGAGCTCATACTCCCCGACTCTGTCGAGGCAATCGGCAACTATGCCGCGATGTACTGCGACAGTCTTGAGAAAGTAACCATCGGCAAGAACATCAAGCACATCGGCATCAGCGCATTCGAGGGCTCGCAGGAGAACGCCTACACCGGAAAGAGCAAGCTCACGACCGTTGTTTTCAACGGCGCGCCCAAGACCATATCCGAAAAGGCTTTCTACTTCTGCTCCGCGCTGACCGAAATAGTCCTGCCCGAGGGCGTTGAGACCATCGGCGACTGGGCATTTGCGAAGTGCTTCAGCGCAAAGAGGATAATTATCCCCGAGGGCGTCACTCAGATCGACGACCACGCGTTCCTCAAGTGCACCGGAGCGGTCGAGATATCTATACCCGGCACGGTTGAGAGCATTGCTGTGAGCACATTCTACCGCTGCTCCTCTCTTGAGAAGCTCACTCTCGGCGAGGGAATAAAAAAGCTCGAAAAGGGCGCGTTTGAAGAGTGCAAATCGCTCAAGACGGTCGTTCTGCCCGAGAGCATGGAAGAGCTCGGCAAATACGCATTCTACAACTGCACCGGACTCGACGAGATAACCATTCACTCCGGAGTCACCGTGTTCGGCGGCGAGATATTCAAGGATGTCGGCAAGCTCACGATTTCGACCGAGAGCGGAAGCAGCGCCGAGAAATACGCGCAGGACAACGGATTTGATGTTGCCGTTATCGGCTGACGGAGGACGAATGGGAACGATAATCGCACTCGGCGGCGGCCGTTATGATGACGGCGAGGTCATGCCGATATTTGAAAGAATAGTCCGCGAATCGGGCAAAGAAAATCCTCACGTTGTGTTCCTGCCGACTGCCGGACACGACGACACCGAGGGTGACGAGCCCATATGGGAGAGCTTCGAAAAGCTCGGATGCACGGTTGAAATACTCAAGCTCACCGACCCCGCGAACACCCGCGAGCACATATATGATACGCTCGTAAACACGGACATTGTCTACGCCGGCGGCGGAAACCTCGAGTTCATGATGAACACATTCAAGGCGACCGGCGCGGACGAGGCGCTCAGAGAAGCTTATAAACGCGGAAAAGTCCTTTCGGGGCTCAGCTCCGGAGCGATGTGCTGGTTCGACATGGGATATGACGACTGCGGCGAAAACGGCAGCTTCATGTTCGTCGACTGCATCGGGCTTCTCCCCTACTGCTACTGCCCGCACTTCATCAGCGAACGCTGGCAGAGCTTCGGGACAGCCGTAATAGGCTGCCGCGTCTCGGGCATCGGAGCCGAGGACGGCGCGGCGCTCATATTCAAAGACGGTCATTTCTCCGCCATGTGCGGAAACGACGGCGGAAGCGTGTTTTATTTTGACAAGGACAACGGCTTTGCAAAGAGCGACATAACCGAGGACGCGTCGGCACTGGATATATAAAAATTCATGCAGGGAAAACGGATAATTTCTGTTTTCCCTTTTTTATTGGGGTATCTATGGGCTTGCATTTCCGGCACACGGTTTAATAACAAACTTGCCTAAATCTGCTGAATATGATATGATTTTGTATTGGCTATGCCGATAGCGGACAGCCGCAAGGGCTGTCCCTACGGGATATATGAGCTATAGTCATTGCTGAATATTCGATTTAGTTGCAATATGGAGGACAATTATGTGGTGCTTGCCCAAAGACGACTCAAAAGCAGTTATTACTGCACAAGATCAAATACATAGCGCTCATCGCGAGTGTCACTTGCAACTACCCGAAACGGCAATTTTATTCTTTATGGGCAAAGCGACGGATTACCTCATATCGCAATATAATGCAACAGAACTGCCTGAACCGCTTCCGCGATTTCTTAATTCCTGCCCAATTTGGGAGATTGGGAAATTCCAGCTATGCTTTGCGGACGGAGGACGCGGTGCTCCGCAAGCAGTAGATACAATCGAAACTCTCGCCGCATTAGGAGTAAAAAATATTATTTCCGTCGGAATGTGCGGAGCATATGATGAAGTCGTCCGTGTCGGTGAAATTATCGCTCCGCAAAAGGCTTTTGTGGAAGAAGGAACATCACTTCATTATTACGAGAACATCGAATACTCAAAACCGGACGGCAATCTTCAAAAAGCCGTCACATCTTTGCTTGGCATACGCAGCTATTCTATTGTCTCGACAGATGCCGTATATCGTCAGACATTTTGCAAAGAACAGTTATGGCGAGATAAAGGTGCTGTCGGAGTAGATATGGAAACATCGGCAATTTTCAGCGTTTCCAAATATCTCGGCTTAAAAGCTGTAGCTATGCTAATGGTTTCCGATATACACCCGATTGATTCAAATTCTGCAAAATGGGAATGGAAAATGACAAACGAGATGAGATATAATCTCGTAGATCAAGCCGTCGCATTTGCAAGAGCGATTAATAATACAAAATAATATCTCGCCTATGCCGGATTGAGCCTATTCGAGTTTGTGCCGTTTGCGGCAGCTATATTTAGACTAATAACCACCGAGAAACAAATCAGCAAAATAAAACGGAGAAATAAAATGAAAAATGACCATACATTTGTCTATAAATTCTTTTTGTTTTCTTTAGCCATGCCCGAACGAATGGCGGAATATTTGGAGAAAATGCGCAAAAAGGGTTACAAGCTTGTTGAAATAAGGTATAGCTGTATATTCGTTTTCAAAAAGCAGGAAATCAGAGAAGATTTAAAATATGTTGTTCTGACAGAACATTATAGATACAATTTGGAATACAAGAAACGGAAATGGGATGATGTCGCATTTTTAGAAAGAAGAAATCCGCAGTTTCATAACGGCAACGGAGAGCAATGCGATTATCAAGCCGTTGATGTTTGGTATCATGTTTACTTAACTCGCTTTTTGACGGATGAAGATCTTTCAGCTTTGCATGAATATAGAAAGCGTTACATGATCAGAGGACAAATACATATAATTATTTTTCTGCTTTCCGTGACCTTCGTTTTAATATATTTGATTTTTCTTAGATAAATAATCGGCAAACCGAGCCATTAATCAACAGCACTGCACAGCGATTAGGGAGTGCGTGCCAATATTTTTTCAATCTTCGTGGGCTGTTGATATCTACCCATACTGCGAACTTTTTCGCTATTCACTTTTACTTATTACTTTGAGCGAAGCGAAACTAACCCCTCAGTCACTTCGTGACAGCTCCCCTGCAGGGGAGCCTACGGACGGGTTCGTGTGGTGGCTGCCCTTTGTGCCGCTCACGCGGCAGCGGTGCGTCGAGGTCGCCGCACCCTACAAAATCAGACTTTATTATTGGGCGCAAGCAATGCAATTAACCAACCGACACTCCTTCGCATATTCTTATAGTAAATGAATATGCGGAGGTATTTTTATGCCCGATGTCTATCTCAGTCCTTCAACTCAGGACTATAACCCCTACATAATCGGCGGGAGCGAGAAATACTATATGAATCTCCTTGCCGACGCGATGGAGCCGTATCTCTCTTCAAGCGGGATAAGCTACGGCAGGAACGACCCGAACGGCAACGCCGCGGCGGCTGTTGCACGCGGAAACAGAGGAAACTATCGGCTCTATCTCGCGCTGCACTCGAACGCCGCACCCGAGATATATGAGGGTATGCTGCGCGGACCCGATGTCTACTACTATCCGACGAGCGCGCAGGGAAAGCGTGCGGCGGAGATAATCGCGAACGGACTGCGCGAGATATATCCCGAGCCGGAGCTTGTGAACACGCGCTCTTCAACGGAGCTGCTTGAACTCAGGCGGTCGAAAGCCCCTGCGGCTTATCTCGAGCTCGCCTACCACGACAACGAGCAGGACGCGCGGTGGATAGCCGACAACATCGACGCGATAGCGGAAAACCTTGTTATAAGCATCGCGGACTTTCTCGGCGTGCAGTACTATCCGCCCGTTTTTCCCGCCACGGGTATCGTTAGCACGCGGGGCGGGGTTCTGAATGTCCGCCGTGCGCCGAATATGACCTCCGCCGTTATCGGCACTCTCCCCAACGGACGCACCGTAAAAATAATCGGCGCACTCAACGGGTGGTATGCCATAGAGTTTAAAAACACAACAGGTTATGTTTCGGCGGGAAACATCAGCAGAAACTGACACAGTTTGTACACAAAATTGACATATTCATACACTTATCCGATTTTTTCCGACGGCGTTTGTATAAAATGCAGATTTTTAAACTTTTCCTTGCTTTTACCCCCAAAAAGCCCTATACTATTATTGTATTTTCACCGAACTTTTCTTTAGGGGGAACGAGGATTTGAAGCTGCTTGAGGAGCGCATAATTGCTGACGGCAAAGTGATCGGGGACGATATTCTCAAGGTGGATATGTTTCTCAATCACCAGATCGATGTGCACCTTCTTCAGGAGATCGGCAAGGAGTTCAAGCGCCGTTTTGACGGGTGTAATATAAATAAAATTCTGACTATCGAGGCATCGGGCATAGGGATCGCGTGCATAACTGCGCAATATTTCTCTGTGCCTGTTGTTTTTGCCAAAAAAGGCGCGCATAAAAACGTTGGCAGCAATGTCTACTCCTCCGTTGTCCACTCCTTCACAAAGGGCACGGACAGCCTTGTTACAGTGTCGAAAGACTACATAAACAAGGGCGACAAGATACTCATCATCGACGATTTCCTTGCAAACGGTGCTGCCGTCTCGGGGCTTATCGATATAATCAACCAGGCGGGCGCCGAGCTTGAGGGCGTCGGCATCGCAATAGAAAAGGGCTTCCAGCCCGGCAGAAAGGTTCTCGAAGAGAAGGGCGCGAGAGTCGAATCCCTCGCCATCATTGAGAAGATGGGCAACGGAACAATAACATTCAAAGAACAGGACGACTGAGTTATTTTTTCCCGTGTAGGACTGCGGGATAAATATAAAAAAATTTTTTGGAGGTAAGTCAAAAAATGAAGAAATTCACAAGAATCCTCGCGATCGTTCTTGCGCTCGCTACCATTTTCAGCTTTGCAGCTTGCAGCAGCAAGGACGGCGGCGAGAAGAAGATGAAGGTTGGTTTTATCTTCCTTCACGACGAGAACTCGACTTATGACAAGAACTTCATCACCGCAGCTGAGGAAGCTTGCAAGGAGCTTGGCGTTGAGATAGTCAAGAAGACCGGCATCGGCGAAACTCAGGCTTGCTACGATGCAGCGGCTGACCTTGCTGATCAGGGCTGCTCAATCGTTTTCGCTGACAGCTTCGGCCATGAGAGCTTCATGATCCAGGCTGCCGAGAAGTATCCGGACGTTCAGTTCTGCCACGCTACCGGCACTCAGGCTCACACCAAGGGTCTCAAGAACTTCCACAACGCTTTCGCTTCCATCTACGAGGGCCGTTACCTTGCAGGTATTGCCGCAGGTATGAAGCTCAACGCTATGATTAAGGAAGGCAAGTTCGAAGCTAAGGACGCTAAGATAGGCTATGTCGGCGCATACCCCTATGCAGAGGTTAAGTCCGGCTACACCGCATTCTTCCTCGGCGTAAGATCCGTCTGCAAAGAGGCTACCATGGAAGTCCAGTTCACCGGTTCCTGGTACGACGAGGCCAAGGAGAAGGAAGCTGCTACCCTGCTTATCGGCAGAGGCTGCAAGCTCATCAGCCAGCACGCTGACTCCATGGGCGCTCCCACCGCTTGCGAGAACGCAGGTGTCCCCAACGTTTCTTACAACGGCTCCACTCTTGACGCTTGCCCGAACACCTTCATCGTTTCGTCCAGAATCAACTGGGTTCCCTACATGAAGTACATGATCGAGTGCGTCAGAGACGGCAAAGAGATTGACACCGACTGGTGCAAGGGCATCAACGAGGGCGCTGTTGAGCTGACCGCTATCAATGAGAAGGTCGCAGCTCCCGGCACTGCCGAGGCTATCAAGGCTGCCGAAGAGCAGTTCAAGGCCGGCACTCTTCATGTTTTTGACACCTCCACTTTCACTGTTGGCGGCAAGGTTCTCACCAGCTACAAGGCTGACGTCGACACCGACGAGAACTACACCCCCGACACCGAGGTTGTTTCCAACGGTTACTTCCACGAGTCTGAGAAGCGTTCCGCTCCTTACTTCGATGTTGACATCGACGGCATCACTCTTCTCAACAAATAATTAAGCTATAACTTTCATTCAGACGGGGCGACGAAAGCCGCTCCGTCTGAAGCAGTTCAAAAAACAAGATTTTTAAGTTTGAAAAGCCGATTATCCTTCCTGTTTTAATCGGCTTTTGAGATTTAAAATAGGAGGATAAGTGGGCTTGAACGCAGCAATTGAACTGAAAAATATTTCAAAAAGCTTCGGAAGCATCATCGCCAACAAGGATGTATGTCTGACCGTCAACCGCGGTGAGATACTCTCTATTCTCGGCGAGAACGGCTCCGGAAAAACAACGCTGATGAACATGATCGCCGGAATCTACTATCCGGATCACGGTCAGATTTTCATCGACGGCAAAGAGGTAGTCATCCGCTCCCCCAAGGACGCGCTCGACTACAAAATAGGCATGGTCCATCAGCATTTCAAGCTCGTGGACGTGTTCTCTGCAACGGAGAACATCATTCTCGGACTTGACGAGGGCAAATTCAACGTCAAGAAGTCCGCCGAGCGCATCAAAAAGATAAGCGAGCAGTACGGTTTCGACATTGACCCGAACAAGAAGATATACGAAATGTCCGTCTCGGAGAAGCAGACCGTTGAGATAATCAAGGTGCTTTACAGAGGCGCGGACATCCTTATTCTTGACGAGCCCACCGCCGTTCTCACCCCGCAGGAGACGCTCAAACTCTTTGACATCCTGCGCCGCATGCGCGACGACGGCAAGGCTATCATAATCATCACCCATAAGCTCCACGAGGTGCTCTCCCTCTCCGACCGCGTATCGGTTCTCAGAAAGGGCGAATACATCGGCACGGTCAACACCGCAGAGACGAACGAATCAGAGCTTACAGAGATGATGGTCGGCAAGAAGATAAGCCTCAACATCGACCGCAGCGATCCGGTTGACCCTGTGGACAGGCTCATTGTCAAGGACATCAGCTGCATCAACCGCGACGGAGTCAAGCTTCTTGACGACATCTCGTTCACCGCGCGTTCGGGCGAGATACTCGGCATTGCGGGTATCGCCGGAAGCGGTCAGCGCGAGCTGCTTGAATCCATCGCAGGACTTCAGCATCTCAACAGCGGCGAGATTATGTACAACAACCCCAAAACCGGCGGCCGGGACAACCTGCGCGACAAGACGCCTATGCAGATCCGCGAGCTCGGCGTGCGCCTGTCGTTCGTCCCCGAGGACAGACTCGGCATGGGACTCGTCGGCAACATGGATATAATCGACAACATGATGCTGCGAAGCTACCGAAAGGGCAAGGGCGCGTTCCTTGAGCGCAAGAAGCCCAAGACGCTCGCAGAAAAAGTTATAAGCGACCTCGAAGTTGTAACCCCGAGCGCGAACACGCCCGTCCGCCGTCTATCCGGCGGCAACGTGCAGAAGGTGCTCGTCGGCCGTGAGATTGCTTCCTCCCCCACGGTCTTTATGGCGGCTTACCCCGTGCGCGGACTCGACATCAACTCATCTTATCTTATATACAACCTGCTCAACGAACAGAAAGAAAAGGGCGTCGCCGTTATCTTCGTCGGCGAGGATCTTGACGTTCTGCTCGAGCTGTGCGACCGAATCCTCGTCATAAACTCCGGCAAGATAACGGGAGTGGTTGACGCGAGGACTTCCACAAAGGAAGAGCTCGGTCTGCTTATGACCAAAACCGACGGAGGTGAAACCCATGAGTAAGTCAAACGGACAGAAGCGCGAGCCTCTTTTCCACATAGTCAAGCGCAGCGCCGTCCCCTCATGGGCGGCATGGCTTATCAGAATCGGCGCGGTCATTCTGGCGCTGCTCGTCTGCGCGGTCGTGACCGTCGTCATCACCGGACAGAATCCCGCGGAGGTCTATTCCGCGATAATCTTCGGCGCGGTCGGCTCGCCGAGACGTATATGGAGCCTGCTCCAGAATCTTGCAATGCTCCTGTGCGTTTCGCTCGCAGTCACCCCCGCATTCAAGATGAAATTCTGGAACATCGGCGCAGAGGGACAGGCTCTCATGGGCGGCTTCGCGACGGCGGCGTGCATGATCCTCTTCGGCGACAAACTCCCGTCCTATCTCCTCTTCCCCGTTATGATTATAACGAGCATTGTTGCGGGCGCGATATGGGCTTTCATCCCCGCATTCTTCAAGGCGAAGTGGAACACCAACGAGACGCTCTTCACGCTGATGATGAACTACATCGCAACGCAGATAGTCGCTTACTTCTGCTACAAGTGGTCGAATCCCAAGGGCTCGGGTCACATCGGCGTTATCAACAGCGTCAGCCACAACGGCTGGCTTCCGAGTCTCGGCGGTCAGGATTACCTGCTCAACATACTTATCGTTGCGGTGCTGACCGTTTTCATGTACATATATCTCAAATACAGCAAGCACGGCTATGAGCTCTCCGTCGTCGGCGAGAGCGAAAACACCGCGCGCTACATAGGCATAAACGTCAAGAAGGTCATCATGCGCACGATGCTCCTCTCCGGCGCGCTCTGCGGCGTCACCGGACTTCTGCTCGTCAGCGGCACCGACCACACCATCGCGACAAACACAGTCGGCGGACGCGGATTCACCGCGATAATGGTATCGTGGCTCGCGAAGTTCAACCCCGCTTACATGATTCTCACCTCACTGCTCATCGTCTTCTTCCAGAAAGGCGCGATTCAGATATCGACGAGCCTCGGACTCAACGACTCGTTTGCCGATATCATCACAGGAATCATAATCTTCTTCATCATCGGCAGTGAGTTCTTCATCAACTACTCTGTCAAGTTCCGCAGCAAGGAGGCGAAGGCATAATGATAATCACATTCATTCAGCGTGCTATAATGCAGAGCATACCTCTGCTCTTCGGCTCAACGGGCGAGACGATAACCGAAAAGGGCGGCAACCTGAACCTCGGTATCCCCGGCATCATGTATGTCGGCGGCATCTCCGGCGTTATCGGCGCATTCTTCTATGAGAAGAGCGTCGAGACGGTGAACCCGTTCCTCGCAGTGCTCATTCCACTGCTCTCGAGCATTTTGGGCTCGGCGCTCATGGGTCTGCTCTACTGCTTCCTGACCGTCACTCTGCGTGCAAACCAGAACGTCACTGGTCTTGCGATGACAACTTTCGGCGTCGGATTCGGCAACTTCTTCGGCGGCTCGCTGATAAAGATAACCGGCAGCGACATCCCCTCGATAGCGCTGAGCGCAACGAGCAACTGCTTCAAGACAACGCTCCCGTTCGCCGCAAAGCTCGGAAAAGTCGGAGATATATTCTTCTCCTACAGCTTCCTCGCTTACGCTGCGATAATCATCGCGCTCATCACCGCCTATTTCTTCAAGCACACGCGCACAGGACTTCAGCTGCGCGCGGTCGGCGAGAATCCCGCAACAAGTGACGCGGCGGGCATCAACGTCGGCAGATACAAATATATTTCGACAATCGTCGGCAGCGTTATAGCAGGTCTCGGCGGTCTCTACTACGTCATGGACTACGCGAACGGCGTCTGGTCGAACAACGGCTTCGGCGACCGCGGCTGGCTTGCAATCGCGCTCGTTATCTTCGCCGTCTGGAAGCCCGATCTCGGCATACTCGGCTCGTTCCTCTTCGGCGGTCTCATGGTCGTTCACAACTACATCCCGAACCTCAGCTTCGGCGCGCAGGAGCTGTTCATGATGACTCCCTATGTTGTTACGATAATCGTCCTTGTCGCGGTCAGCATGCGCCGCAAGCGCGAGAATCTGCCGCCCGCGAGCCTCGGACTTTCTTACTTCCGAGAGGATCGATAATATTGATTTTTTGCAGCTAATGGTGTATAATAATGCCATAAAAGCTTAGGAGGTTTTTACTATGTTAGTTTCCGCAGCACAGATGCTCAAAGATGCAAAGGCCGGCAAATATGCGGTCGGTCACTTCAATATCAACAACCTTGAGTGGACAAAGGCAATCCTTCTCACCGCTCAGGAGCTCAACTCCCCCGTTATCCTCGGCGTATCCGAGGGTGCAGGCAAGTATATGTGCGGCTTCAAGACCGTTGCTGCTATGGTTGACGCTATGGTCAACGAGCTTGGAATCACCGTTCCTGTCGCTCTTCACCTTGATCACGGCTCCTATGAGGGCGCTATCAAGTGCATCGAGGCAGGCTTTTCCTCCGTCATGTTCGACGGCTCTCACTACGGCATTGAGGAGAACATCGAGAAGACCAAGGAGATAATCGCTCTCGCTCACTCGAAGGGCATTTCCGTTGAGGCCGAAGTCGGCGCCATCGGCGGCGAAGAGGACGGCGTTATCGGCGGCGGCGAAGTTGCTGACCCCAACGAGTGCAAGATGATCGCCGATCTCGGCGTCGATATGCTCGCAGCGGGCATCGGCAATATCCACGGCAAGTATCCCGCGAACTGGAAGGGTCTGAGATTCGACGTTCTCGCCAACATCCAGGAGCCCACCGGCGAGATGCCCCTCGTTCTCCACGGCGGCACAGGCATCCCCGCAGACATGATAAAGGAAGCTATCTCCCTCGGCGTTTCCAAGATCAACGTCAACACCGAGTGCCAGCTCGCTTTTGCCGAGGCTACCAGAAAGTACATCGAGGCAGGCAAGGATCTCGAGGGCAAGGGCTTCGACCCCAGAAAGCTTCTCGCACCCGGCTTCGAGGCGATCAAGGCTACCGTCAAAGAGAAGATGGAGCTGTTCGGATCGGTCAACAAGGCATAAGAAAAGCTTCAAAAAAACATTTTACCGGCAGAGTAAAATCTGAAGTGATAAAATAATGGTAGACACGAAAGTGCCTACCATTATTTTTAT
>SAMEA104315420__coassemble_386_pt1 | contig 30556 bp, 24 predicted proteins | sample SAMEA104315420__metabat2_low_PE_006 | metagenome-assembled genome bin SAMEA104315420 (sample SAMEA104315420) | gut metagenome | biome: Monkey gut; feature: monkey-associated habitat; material: faeces | place: China | collected 2013 | reverse complement strand
TGTTTACATAGTAGTAATCGCCGTCTATCTGTATAAGTCCCGCATAGGTCTTGACGCCGTTTACATAGTAGTAAAGCTCACCGTTTTCCTCTACGATTCCACCCTTTGACGGATCAACGTCAATTATCATATGTCCATCTTTATCGAAGCTATAGAATGCCGGTTCAATACCGGTATCATTAGGATATGAAACCCAATGGCGTTCATTTTTTACAGCAGTATAATCAACACTTCCAAAATAGTAATAATATCCATCTTCTGCAAGATAAAGGCCATTGCAAGCTCTACCTTCAATAGTATAATATGTATTTTCGCCTATGTAGAAAAGGCCGGTATGCTGATATACGCCATGACAAATACCGTCTTCACCAAAATCATACCAATAAACCGGCTCGTCATGACTGTCGCGCAACTTAACATACCGAAGGCCTTCATAACGATAGCCTTCCTGATCGAAGAAATAAAGATTTCCGTCGATAGTGTACCATCTGCCCTGAACAAATCCCGGACCATAATAATATCGTTTTCCGTGATCGCTCATCACCCATACGCCACTAAGAAGCCTGCCCTTGTCAAACTCATAAGTTACATCGGCATAAAACCTCTGTGTTTTTCCGTTCAAGCCCTTATAAGTGTTCTCGTCAAAATAATAGTAGCTATTCTCGCCGTTTTCATCTGCAAGTTCCCACCAGCCTGATTTCAGTACACCATTAATAGCATAGTAGCGATCGCCATTCGTTTCAAACAAACCGGTAAATTTACCTAAGCTTGCGCCTGTGGTCTCATCAAAATGATAGTAGTATTCATTTTCTGCGTCATTCTGACCGGGAACCTTGTGAATTCCCTTCAGCATTTCATTGTCAACAAAATAATATGAGACACCATTCTCCGTTTTCCAACCGGACCATGCTCCATTATCAAGAACAAAACGATCATTAAAGGTCTTGTATTCCTTACAGTAGAAGTGTCCGCCCTTGGGGTGCGTAACATTTTCAGGTTCCTCGTAAGGATAAATGCCATATTGCTCCTGGAAAGATGTCTGAGTAGACATATTGTAAAGTGCATTAGCGCCTAAGTAAATGTCATATCCAACAGAACCGGAAACTACTGCATTAAGGCGACTGTTTGCATCCCACGCTGCGGAATCGACAGGAGTAATTTTAATTCCGCTGAGAATGCAAATCGGGTTTGCAATATCCGGATCGATTGCCTGGCTTTGCTTAACAAAATTGCAGGTCACTGTGAGCAGATTATTATCGTCTAAGACTGCATTCGTTAAACAGAAATAGTCATTAGATACAGCAAGATTCGAAGTATCCACATGGAAATTGCGGTCAAACTGAATCTTAATCGTTACTTCCGTCTTAGGACTAACACGCTCGGCCAGCTGAAGAAGGAAATCCCATGCTGTAACATCAGTCACATCTCCTCCTGCAACCATAGAGAGAAGAGAACGCAATTTGTCAGGCACATCAATCGTTGTCATGTCAAGCGCGAAAACATAGTCAACATCCATAGGCTTATTAGTATTAATGACATGATAACGATCAGGCTCGTCCTTACTGTGGAAGACAAGTTCAGCATTCGAGACATCTCTTGTCCATGCCAAACTTCTGTCTCCGCCCGTACAATTATCAAAATCAAAAACCGTCTGATTCTCGCTGTACATGGCAATTTTAACAGAAGCTTCAATTGAATAATCGTACGATATTCTTGCAATAACAGTCGTATTTTTCAAACCAGATTCCTCATTTCCGATAAATAAAAACTCGGAATCTGTTGCATTAATCTCTCCGGCCGCATCATTGCTCAATTCAAATTTAATATCATCCGCACAAATTGCAACAGGATTCTCGTTGTATGTCGCAACCAACGGCAATGATATCGGCTTGCCATAAACAGTATTGATACTTTTCTTTGTAAATTTCAAACCATCGGGATTGACAACTTCTATTGTCTTGCTGCCGATCTCTGTGCCATTCGACATAAGTCTGATTTCTACAGTACCATTATCCTTGGCTGTGAACACACCGCCTTCTGATATTGTACCGATCGCCTCATCAGACGATTCCCAAACAACATTACTCGGAAGATTCGCGGAATTTCCGGAAGAGCTGACTCCCGTAGCAGTAAATTTAATTGAGGTTCCAATAGTCAAATAATCATAGTCCGATGTAACCAATGCATGATCGAACTCATTAGAAGCAGGTGCGGTTGAAACAATCATAAGAGATGAACTTACAGAGCGCTCATATCCATCCGAAGGACGATTAACAATTGTAAGCTCGTTGCTTCCCTCCTGCTTCGCAACAAATGTTGTTGAACCGCCGCCGTCAAGATTAATTGCAGTAACACATCCGGCATCAAGCATAATCTGCGCGAGTTCTTCTGCACTGCCGCCAGCAGAGAATGGTTGCTGACGACCGTCGAGCACCATCAGAACAACTTTTCCGCTCGCAGTGATACCGACGCAGGTACGTGAATGGCGATTATTATAATAATCAGACATACTGCTTACGACAGATTTTCCGTCTTTAACCAGATAAATGCCGCCACCAACAGCTTCCTGTATCTGATCCTTATAAATTCCATATTCGCTTGCACTGCCGATCATGGCCGTACCATTCTTCATAATGGCAAAGAAGTTTGAACCGCCTCCGTGATACTCCTTGCCTTCCATAACCAAAGCACCGTTAGGCACGCCGTTCGTCATATCATAGAAATCCGCATTGACGCCGACCACCGCATTGTAATGCTCAACATAGTTCGCAGTATCAGACGGATTTGAATGTTTTTTCTGAGCCGCTGCCATCTGGTCGGTAACACGGGACATCGCCCAGCCCTGAGAAGGGTCATTTGCGTGATAATTAGCATAAATGTCAACATCATCTCTTGAAAGATCTGCTGTGGCAATATAGTAAACTATCTGTTTATCGTCCCTTGTAAGCGCGTAATTAACGGTCTGTGAAACGCCGGGAGCAATCGTCGTTGTATTCGATGAAAACACCGAATAATAAGCCTCATCTCCGGGCTCGGGATCAGGATTATCCGGATCCACTTCCGTCAACTTATCCTTACCGTTTTCATAGCACCAATCTGCAAAAACGTAGCAGCAAGCTTTTCGCAGCAGTTCAATATTTTCTAAATCGGATAATTTCCGGTTAGCCTCCAACGCCTTGGCAAGAGCGTTACCGGCATATTTCTCGGTAACTGCACCGCGGACTTTTTCTTTTGTTGTGTTACCGGGGATTCTATTATTTATAAAGAACGCAGCTCGATCCTCGTCGGTAAGAACTTCTGTGAAATAATTTTCAAGCACAGTGCTCAAATTTCCACCGTCAGCTTTCAGTGTTCTATATAAATAATAAGCATCAAGATCGCCGCGAAGATCTAATATACCAAATGTATGATATTCATCATCGTCAATTCCAAAATACTTTGCTTTGATTTCGGCTACCAAAGTTTCCAATTCTGTTGACTTTATTCCTTTAATATGCGAATATTCCATTAAATCGCAAATATCACCTATCCAGCCACCAAAATCCGCCGTATCCTCGTTATTCTTAAAGTAAGCAATATTAAGCGTTGCAAACATATGGCGAAAATCAACTTCCTGGCCATTGGGCAATGTAAAGTTGGCAAGATTTCTGAGCAATGCGGCATCGGTACCGTTTTTTGCATCCTCTTGCGCTACATACTCTATAAAATCCTTATTAGCTTTACCCGCCAGCATTTCCCACTGGTCATCGTTATACTTTTCAACGCCGGTGCGAATGTAGGTAATTTCAAGAAGCGTTGCATCAGCATTATGTTCCTGAGCATACGCTACAGCATACCGATCAAGAATTTTTAGTTTTTCAATAAATGTTGAATAACTTGCAATTCCCGTAACTGATTCTGCAGTATATGCTGCCATGCTTTTAGCAGCATATGCACCCATCGGCAACAATGTTGTAACCAGCATTGCTACAGCAAGAAATACCGATAGATATTTTCTAACCGTTTTTTTCATAAATATCTCTCCTTTTGCATTTTATTTTAAATTATCAATAAGATAATTTAAGTCTTCCTGCATCGCGTAAAATCGATTCTGCTCGGCTTCATCTAAACCAGAATTCACAGGCAGTTCTGCTATACAAAGATACACATTTCGCTGTACCCCGTTATCATCTGTTAACTTACCCACAAATTCACCATTACCATCGCCTATTAAAAGTTCAAACAGTTTATAATCGGATTTATCAACTTCAAATTCAAAAGTTACTTTTATAGTATCGCTCTTTTTCTCCTGAATAGTTTTAATATATTCTCGCCATTGATCAGGGTAATGCAAATCACCATACTCTGTTTGTATGACAAAATCACTTAATATAGTTTCGGATAAATTACTACTTTCGCTTTTTTTCAAATCAACATCATTACTGCATCCCATCCAAAAAGCATAAAATGAGATTATACACAACAAAAATACAGTTTGCTTGATAAAGCCTACCCTTTTCATATCATATGCCACCTTTATTTTTAATAATTTCTACCATATTCGTATAATCCGTATATGATCGTTTTAAATCAACCAATAAATATCTATGGTGGCTCTTTTGGTTTTCTATCGGCGGATCTTCATGCCAATCCCCATACTTCTGGCGCAAATAAGATTCACTCTCTTCCGGAAGGCGCACCTTTTTCCCCTCAAATAAACCTATACTACCGCAGCCATATACTTCTTTTTTGTGATATTCCAAAGTTCCCTGCCAATTTCCATGATTTGCAATAATGTTTGAGTCCTGAACCGGCCAAGCAGAAACAAGTGATGTATACATCTCAGCGATCCTTGCTGTATGTTTACCCCAACCAAGATCTCGCAATGGTTTCACAATAAATTCTTTACAATGTTCGTCGCGAATGCATGGTATCGAAAGGAGTTTGACAAATAGTCTTTTTCTCATTTCCAGCATATATTGCTCGCTTCTTTTTTTCGGATAACCATCCAAAGGAAAAATATCAAGACTTACTCCATGATTTATATTGAGCTCTGCTACACTTTTCTCTATACATGTAGTCGACGAATCACGTAATTTGCTGTATATAGCCGGAAAAGCTGGATCAGAATTGTAATTTTGAAGAAATATCTGATTTGGTAACAACCTCGGTGCTTCCTCGCAAAAACGTTTATAATCCTCACGATATAATCCTACATCAATATCATCATCCCACGGAATAAACCCGCCGTATTTAACGGCTCCCAAGGCACTTCCGCACACCATAAAATATTCAAGCTGCAATTGATCACAAATCTGCACAAATATTTGGAACAGCTGAAATACCTTTCTCTGAATTGCGTTCATTTTGTATTCTCCTTGTCATTGCATTTGTCATCCCGTCAATTACGCACATTGCTAAAAATAAATTCAGGCCACCTTCCCAAATTGGTTCAACAAAGAAATTTGCATAAACGCCCATGTAAGCAAAAAGTAAAAGATACCGCAACGCGGGAATAATCTTTTCCCCATTCCAAATAACAATCACATTTTTTAAATTCCGCACAGAATACATCAAAAGTGTCGCAAACGGAATAATCCCGGACACTCTCCCTACATCCAACCACATGTTATGATAGTATATTTGCCCTCTATGTCGTCCTAACGGATAAATAAGCAAATCGTGTAGCCCTCTCCAAAAGCTGTGAAAGCGAAAAGAATCTGACTTTTCCAACGAAGCTCGCTCTACATATCGCGCTGCAAGATTAGTTCTCAAAATATAATCTCTGACAGAAAACACATTAAAGTTATAAACTAATATCGCGGCAATTATAATCACCGTTATAACTACTATGCATTTTAAGACGCCGGCAAAACCATACCTACTGTATGAGAATTGAATTGTAGCAAAAATTGTCATAAGTAAAAGAATAAAAAACTGTGTTCTTGTTCCTAGCATAAACATATATCTTATATCAAGAACAAGCAGGATAATAAAGAATAATTTTACAGGCAATCTTTTTTCAAATTTCACAGTATATGGTATTGTCGAAACCATCAATGTGTTTAGTATCCCTGATCCTGTTGCTGCTCTATAAGAACCAGTCCAAAAATCAATCAATTTGTATCGATTATTTCCTGAATTGATAAACATATTTAAGGCAGCATAAATACCAAAGCCGGCCGTTAGCGCCAATATTCCATCTCTTATCAGTTCATCCGGACTTTCTTCTGCAATAATCCATCCAATAACAAAAGCTACAACCGGCAATATGCCATTATGATAGATTGCAGTAATCGTTCTTTCACCAATCAGGGCATATGTCAAGCCTGCGCAAAGCAACAACCAAAAACTCGGTGAATATAGAAATTTTAAATAAACTTTCTTGCCAAGCAGATTCTGTCTTAATAAAACAACAAACAGAAATACCAATGGATAGGCGTAACCCCAATTAATTGCACCCACTGTCAAAAGAAAAAAAGGTATAATAGTCATTTAAAGATATGTTACTCCTCGTCCATGAAATCTAATATTTTTTTCATCTGAACATCTCTATTCTTGTTTTTTAAAACAAAATCTCGTCCTTTACTACCAAGCTCATCAAGTTCATAAGGCTTAAGCTTTTTTAGGAATTGAACTGTCTGACAAATTGCCTCCACATTTTCGGCTGGAATATAAGTTAAATATTGATCATACTCTCTTGGCACCCCATCCAGTTTAAACATCATGACAGGACGACCTGACACCATGTATTCCATTGTTTTGGATGGAAAACTGTATTTTGTATATTCACCTTCATTGGTCCTGGGGTTAACAAGCACTGTAGCTTGCCGCTGAAGACTCAGAGTCTTATCATGAGGTAAAAAGCCAAAAAATTTGATTCTGCTATCAACTTTTGCATAGGCTTTAATTTCCTCTTCCATTTCTCCGGAGCCACACAGCCATAATTCAATATCCGGATCGTCCAACTTTTTCATCGCATTAAGAAGATACTCAAGACCATAACGTCGATTCAGTCGACCAGTATACAGCAATGAAAATGCTGATTGCTTTAAATCCGACATCTCAGGAACAACGTTCCCGCACATTCCCTCCATCACGAGGTATGGGCGACCGCCCACATGCAAAGGCACAGCCATTTGTTCCGTCAGGAGGATGAAACGGTCTACCCTTGCCATAAAGTGATAAACAATTTTGCAATGGATTCTCCGCAATAGCTTCCGGAATACCGAAACCTGATGCATATCATAAAACTCGGGGATATCCGTAATAACTGCCGTTACCTTGTATTCGGGATTCAATTTATTAACAGCCCACAAAAACGGAAGATATGATGTTAAGATCAGAATTTCTGATTCACATGGATACTTCTTCAGCCATGCTCGCACCTTCCTCATTCGTATGAATTGTTTTACGAGCGGGATATTCCAACAGCCGACCTCATGGCCGACTATGTTCCCACAGGACCAGTCTGTATCCTTCAGATGAAAGATTTTGAAGTTTTTAGGCCATGTTCCAACCGGCAGAGCATTAATAACAATCAGCGGTTCGTCTGTATTCACATGGATTCCCTTGATCAAATTCCATTGAAAGTTATTCGCCGCATTGGAGACACCTCGTTTTGATGCGGATATAATTTCCTGTTCCCGTTCCTCCGGGAACAATGGTCCCAAAATAATCATACAGATAGCTCCACCGCTTCTCGTTCCGTCAGTTTGTAAATTTGCTCTGCCAGCCCGTCAATATCATTTTCTTTTACAATGTACTTTCCGCCTGCACTCTCAGGGCTGCCACCGACATCATAGGTGATGACTGGCGTCCCGCAGGCTCTGGCTTCCAAGTTCACCGTCGGGTATGTATCCTGGTGCGTAGGATTGACGAACACGTCTGCCGCACTGTATATTTCGGCCAACTCTCCGGGATTGGCTGTACGGGGTAGGGCCAGGATTCCCGGCAAGAGCCTACTTTTCTGCTTTTCCGTTACTCCCACCAAAACGATTGCAAATTGGCTGTCCAGCTTTTCCCGCAGTCGGCAAAAATCGAGCAGGCCTTTCTCCTTATCCCAAACGTTGGCTGCGCCCAGAACAACTGTTTTCCCATCCAATCCGTATTGCTTTCGGAAACCACTTGGCGTTGGCTTGAACAGGCTTTTATCAATCTGATTATGTAACACCTCGACGGGGTATTCTTTTAAGAAGCTTTGCTTCACTACCCCGGCTAACCATTTCGATGGAACAATGATTGTCAAGTTCGCAAGGCCAGTAAAACACGCCTGTTTCTGCCGGTAGTTTCTCTGTGTATAATCCGCCCCATATGTTTTGGGATATGCCTTCAACTGTGGACAATCTCCGCAGCCGGATTTCCAGCGGTCACATTTTGCTGCGCTGAAATGAGCACAGTGTCCGGTAAATGCCCAGCAGTCGTGAAGCGTCCAAAGGATTTTGATTTGGGAATGCTTTTTCAACCATTTGAAGAGAAGTTCAATATTTAAATAGTAGCCATGCAGATTGTGCAGCCAAATCACATCCGGCTGAAAATGCTCGATTTGCGAAAGCAATCGCTGTGTTGCCGCTCTGGAGCCGTATCCATTCAAATCGAATAAGCGCGTAATTCCTGCGTGAAACAGATAATCCGGCTTCGTGCCGATTCGAATCAATTGTGCCGCGCCGTTATCTGCACATGTTCTTCCATATGCGGCAGCACATTCATGGCCCTCGTTTTTGAGCTGTTCACATTTATCTGCGATAATTCTGCCTGTACTTCCAAATCCATAGACAGAGTTAATGAATAGGTATTTCATGAAAAGCAATTCCTTAGTTGGCCGTGCGTAATATGTTCTTGAACAAGGCGGCATACTTGTTCAAGCCGATGCCCTTTGCATACTTTTCCGTGTATAGTCTCACTGCATTGCTAGACATTTTTTTGCACAGTTTCGGATTCTGATACAATTGCAAGATATTCTGGGTGAGCTGCACACCATTTCCTACATCTGAACATAGCCCGATTTCAGAATACAAAGCTTCCTTTGATAAGTAGGAGCGCTGTTCCGCAACAGCCAGAATTGGCAAACCGCCCTGGAGATAGCTATAATATTTACTGGGGGCACACATACCGGCCAGACCCTGTTCGAGACTGACAATGCCACAGGAACTGGTAGCGACCGCATGCTCAAATGCAGTTCCGGTGAGGAAATCGCAGATTCTGACATTGGGAAGCCGTTCTGCCGCCTGTCGGACTGATGGCATCTTGTTTCCGTGCCCGGCAATTAAAAATTTTATATTCTTGTGATCCGCCAATTGCTCCATCGCCTGAATCAAAGCTGTTTCATCCTGACAGATACCGATATTGCCAAAGTAGGCAACGACAAAGTCCTCATCTGTATATCCCAGTTCAGACCGTGTTGCGAACTTGCTGCCAGCCGTTGCTTCATGCGCCCAATTGGAAATGGTGACAACACGCTCCGCAGAAAGCGCTGGTCGATGCTCAAGAAGGTATTCCCGCATCTCATCGGTCAATGCAACAACGGATTCAGCGCGTTGGAAGAGGCTCTGATTGATCCGTCGCATCACGCTTGAAACGGTGCTGCCTTCTCTCAGACTACCCGAGGCATAAGCGACTTCCGGATAAACATCGTAAGACACAAAAACAATTTTCGTTTTAAAGAGTCTATTTGCCAAGATTGCAGCAATAGGCAAAATTGGTGGATTTGAATATACAATAATTGACTTGTAATCTTTAATCTCACAAATATGCAATAGCACAGAAAGTGTAAAAGAAAAATAATTAACAAGTCGTCCTAATTTGCTTTGTCTACTCAACTTCAAATAGCGCAAACGATGTATTGAAACTCCATCTTTTTTCTCTCTGGCAGTCACCTTTTTGGTATCATTATACTCTTTTGGATATCCGCATAAAGCCCCAACAGAAAAGCCCTCATTTGCCAAACATTTGGCGGTATCAAAAGGTAATGTAGCTGACGAATTATGTTCTGGATAAAAAAACTGACAAAGGAATAAAATATCATATTTCGTATTCATATTATAGAATTCCTTATCTTATATGAACAGTAAAGATATAAGCTTTTTAACTCATAAAACTTGTTATTATAAATATCCGTGTATATTTATGACTTTAATCAACTTGTAAAATATGCTTTTCGAAAAATTATAAAGAGTCAGCAAATATCTTTCGTTCACATGTGCTTTCTCAATATTTTTTTGCACTTCTCCCAATCTCTGTACCCACTGCCGAGCATATGAATATCGCTGCCGAGGTACTTTGCATATCCGTTTTTGACCCAGGATATATACCGCTTTCGCCGCAGAGGATTTTTGAAGCACTCGACATTCAGCTGCAGCGGAATATCCTCGCCTATCAGCCTTTCTATATCTTCCGGCGGGTATCTGTCGGCATGGGCGATAACTATCCGTATATCATACCGATCGTTGAGACAGTCAACTGTTTCCCATACCGATTCCGGCCATTTATAGAACGGCAGCTCGAGCAGCAGTTCATTTGTCCCCTGCCGACACAGGCGATCAAGTCCGTCGAGCTGATCCATTCCGTCGCAAATCAGCACCTCTGCGCCGAGAATTATCTTCGGTGCGCTATCCGGCAGATTTGCTTTCAAGGCTTCGTAGGTTCTTTGCCGCCTCGCAAGAAATGATTCCACACTCTCCTTGTGCGGATAAAAATGGGGGGTTGCGCATATGGTTTTTATCCCCACGCTTTTAGCCATTTCTATCTGCCCGAGCGACGTTTCTATACCGTCACTTCCGTGATCGCATCCGGGAAGTATATGGGAATGATAATCAAAAGTAATATCCATTGCAGTATCACTCACTTGGCGTTGTTGGACCTATCTTCATACGAATATTTATATCCGTACTTATGTCCGTATTTATAGCTATATTTATAGCCGTATTTGTAACCGTACTTGTCGCTGTATCGATATTTGTAGGAATATTTAAGCGATTTCATATTCATATCATTGACAACCACTCCGCACAGATTTCCACCTGCACGATCAACTGCTTCCAGTGCCATGCTCAGCTCATCCGAGGTCGTCGAACCGGACTTTGCAACAACCACCACTCCGTCAACAAAAGTCGAAATTATCTGTGCATCAGCAACGGTATTTATCGGCGGTGTATCAATGATCACATAGTCATAACTTTTTGCGCATCTCTTAATGAATTGCTTCATTATATCCGACGCCAAAAGCTCCGACGGATTGGGCGGTATTGTGCCCGTGCACACTATCGACAAAGGCAGGTTTTCTACCCTTACAAGCTCCAGCGAGCCCATTCCCGCTAGGAAATCGCAAAGACCCGTTGATATATCAACTTTCCAAAGTCTGCGCTGAGTGGGCTTACGCATATCCGCGTCGATGAGCAGCGTCTTTTTGCCGAGCATCGCATAGCTTATCGCAATATTTGCAGCCGTAAGACTCTTTCCCTCCGAGGGATTTGCACTCGTTATCGCAAAGACCTTGCAAGGGCCTTCTTTGTCCGCCTTCATGCAGAACATCAAGCTTGTTCGAAGCTTTACATATGCCTCTTTTATCGCAAAGGGGCTATCGTTGTTTATAAGCCTTTTCCTGTTGACGGAAACTGTATCAGTCGTTGTTTTTTTCCGATTTATCATCTTTATCTTTCTTATTTTCACAGCGTATCACCCCTCCTTTCGTAAGTTTCCAATAATCATATTTATCCCCGGACACATCTATCTCGGGTATTTGTCCCAAAACAGTTACGCCGGACAGGCTTTCTATATCTTCCGGCAGATATATCGTTGTATCCGAAAGCATCTTAAGTATAAGCGCAACCGACATTCCGATAACGCCGATAAGAAAACCTATCGCAGTGTCAAAAACGGTTCTGGGAGATGACTTTTCCGTTGCAACCTCCGGTCGGTCAACAACCTCAACTCCACCGGCCTTGGTTATTCTGACTATTTCTGTCGGTGCAACATTTGCAAATGATTTTCCTACATCGCAGGCAAATTCCGCGCTGTTGGATTTGATAACAACCTCGAGCAGCTGCGTATCGGAAACGACTGAAACATCAATCATCTCACTGAGATCTTTTCTGCTCAAGTCCGATTTGTCTCCGAGATCCTTTAGCACCGCGTCGAGCACCGAGTTGCTTTCAAGTATCTTGGAATATGTCGTTGCAAGACTCTCTGCGGCCTGAAGATCACTGTTGTTTACTGTGCTCGCGTGAGCAGCCTTATCTGCATTGTTATAGACATAAAAGCTCACTCTCGACTCATATGTCGGAGCAATAAGGAATGTTGTAATTAGCCAAACCATGAGCGCGCATGCAAAGCCGGAAATTAGCAGCCAATAAAACTTGCCCAACAGTAGCCGCAGCACACTCCATAATGTTATCTCGTTATTATCCGTCACACCGGACGGAGTTTTTGTTTTTACCATACTCTCGATCTATCCTCCAAGTTTCTGTTTCTTCTGTCTCATCTTGCACCATTATGCGTAAACACAATTTTAGCTGTCTTAAATATATATTTAATATCAAGCAGAGCCGAACGTGTCTCTATGTACTCGATATCATAGTCGAGTTTGGATTGCGGATCGAGTTCATAGCCTCCGCTTATCTGTGCAAGCCCGGTCAAGCCGGGCTTAACCGCCAATCGATCGCGGAAATTGGGGATATCGCGTTCAAACTCCGAGTAAAAAAACTCTCTCTCCGGACGCGGCCCGACAAAGCTCATGTCGCCGGCAATTATGTTCCACATCTGCGGCAATTCGTCTATTCTCGTCCTTCTCAAAAATTTTCCTACGCGCGTAACTCTCCGGTCATCGACTTTTGCCCATTGTGGACCGTTTTTCTCGGCGTCTGTATGCATTGAGCGGAACTTATACATCATAAACGGTTTTCCGTCTTTCCCGAGGCGCTCCTGCTTAAACAGCACCGGACCTTTTGAGTCAAGCTTTATTGCAATTGCAATTATTGGCATAAATAAAAATAAAACGAGACTCACAGCAATAGCAAATACTATGTCGAAAGCTCGTTTAAAAAACAAATATGCTTTACTCCCCGAGACCTTTACAATCTCAGGGTCGGTTCCTTTTAAGATTTTGAAATCATAGGTTTCCTCTATGTTCGATAAATACTGTGCGTTTCCCGTTTCCATAGCAACCACATACCGAAAAGCCCCCGCTTTTCAGTATTCCCGGTCTCCTCTCTTCCTGTTTTCCCCACAAATCTCCTATATGACACCCGAGTGGCATCATAGCTGTCAAACAGCTCATAAAAAATATAAAAAAACGAATGGGAACACCCGTTTTATACACAATACTTGTCAGTTTTCGTAGAGTTATCTCATCAAATAAAGCTTTGATTCGATATTAGAAACCGATTGTTGAAAGTTTGTCCATATTCTCTTTTTTCATCTTCGATGAGGAGTGAACATACCTGTTGAGCGTTATTTTAACATCTGAGTGGCCGAGAATTTCACTCAATGATTTTATTTCAAAGCCAACTTCAACACATCGTGTCGCAAAAGTGTGACGCAACGTGTGAAACGTGACCCCGCTTATTCCGCAATCCCTTGTGTACTTTGAGAACCGATACTGCAAATTTCTGGGTTCCATAAAATGCATGCTGCTCCCGGTTAAAACATACGCCTCCGGAGATCCTATTCTCATTGCTGTGCACAATTCACGCACATTATCAGTCATTGGTATCCATCTGTCGGAAGAGTCGCTTTTCGGAGAACTTATCAGAACCTCTGTTTTATTTCCGATGTCTGAATCGGCTTTTTGAAGTCGCTGCATGGTATGACATATATGTATCACTCCGTTTTCTATTGATATTTCGCCCCATTTCAGCGCACATATTTCGCCGATTCTAAGTCCGGTATACATAGCGAGTATGACACCGAATTTGCAGTTGTCGATATCAATTGTCAGATATTCAACCAGCTTTTTCTGCTCCTCGGCGGTGAGAACTCTTATGTCTTTTTTTGGACGCTTCGGGTATGTTATGTTTACCGGCGGGAGGTCACGCTTATAAAAAAGTCTGATGTGTTTCATCACGGAATTTAAAACAAGCAGTATATCTTTTACAGTCTTGGGAGAAAGCGGGTTATTGTCCTTTGATCCCGATTCCAAAAGAGTGTTTCCGAATTTCATAATAACAAGGTCATTTATTTCTTCCGGATGCATCTCACCCAAAAAAGGCAAAATATAATTATTAACAATATTGAAATATTTAATGTATGTCGAGTCTTTTATCCTTGTTTTTATTACCGAAAGCCAGTCTTCGCAGTAATATTCAAGCGTTTTTTCATGTGATTGAGCGTTTACGACAGTTACTTTTACCCGTAGATTTTTGCTGTCTCTGTGCCCGGCAGAATTTAAGTTAGCAGGGGGCAAACACCTTTTGATTTGTCTTGCAGTAATTACGACATTTTCTTTCTTTGCTGACATAAAACTACCTCCAATGTCATTTGTTTTGACTATTTGCAAAAATAAATGTTGTGTATATTCGGGACAAGCATCAAAAAACGTTGATATTACGCTATTTTCCTCATCACTTTTTAGGATGAAAAATTTTTATAATAAAAATGAGTTTATTTGCTAAATAGCCATTGCGAATTTAGGATTATTGTGCTATAATTAGGCGAAAAATAGGAATATGGTTATTTCATTGATGAGATAACTCTACGACATTATACGCATTTGTTTACAAATTGCAAAATAATTTATTGGACAGTAATTAAAATTTATACGAAAAGCCCGAAAAATCGGAAAAATCCGACTTTTCGGGCTTCAATTCTACCTCGTATCTACTTTTTCGTAGAGTTTTCTTTTGTAAAAAGGCTTAGCCTATAATCAGACACCGCATATAAATCATCTGCGCTTGTTATATACGAACATCCCCACTCCCGCGCCGCAGATGAGGACATAGCCTATAACGCTCAGGACATCCGGCACATCACCGAAGACGAAAAATCCGAGCGCCGCGGCGAAGAGCACCTGCGTGTAATCATAGACCGATATCTCCTTCGCCGGCGCGCAGATGTACGCCCGAGTTATTCCTATCTGACCGACGCAGGCGAAAGTCCCTGCGAGGACGAGATAAATAAGCTGCATAGCGCTCATATGCTTGTACCCCGCTATCATAAACGGCAGGCACAGCGCGCACGAAAACGCGGAGAACCAGAAGATTATCCGCTTGCTGTCCTCTTTTCTTGAGCCGAGGCGGCGCACGAAAGTATAGGCTATTCCCGCACCCGCTCCGCCGAGAAGTCCCGCGACAGCCGCGAGCACTTCGGGATTGTCAAAACCGGGCTTTATGATACACATGCTGCCCGCGAACGCAACACACACGCCCGCTATCTGAACTATGCTCGGGCGCTCTTTGAGCAGGATAACCGAGAATATTATCGCAAAAAACGGCGAGAGTTTGTTGAGCATATTCGCGTCCGACAGGTTGAGTTTGCCTATCGCATAGAAATTGCACAGCATGCCGAGAGTGCCGAAAAAGCAGCGCCCGAAAAGATCGGGGATATTCTTTTTCGCGGGCACGAATCCGGTCTTATCGCGCAGCATCATGATAAAAATAAAAATCAGCGCGATAAAATTCCTGAAAAACGCCTTTTGAAACGAGGGCAGGTCTCCCGCGAGCTTGACAAACATCGACATCAGCGAAAAGCCGAACGCCGCCAAAATTATATAGAAAACACCTTTTGTTTTTGAGCTGAGTTTTACCATAGGCTTCCGCCTTTGTATTTGATAGCGCGGTGCGCTTCGAATATTATTATACCACCGATGTCAAAAATATAAAAAATCCGGAACACCGAAGCATTCCGGACAGATTATCAAAGCCTTACAGCAGGCTCTCGCCGCGCTCTTCAAGAAATTTCTTTACTTCGTCGAGCGTCGGTATCGACGCGGACGCGCCCGGGCGCGAGACTGCGACAGCCGAAGCCGCCGAGGCAATTCTCAGCGCGCGTTCTGCACCGAATCGGTCGAGCATCGCGAAGAAAAAGCCGAGGAAAGTGTCCCCCGCCGCCGTCGTGTCAACGACAGGCACGCTGAATATTTTGCAGTAGAATGTATCATTTTTTGTGCGGCAGAACGCGCCGTCCGCGCCGAGGGTCAGCAACACACTTGCGCGCAGGAATTTTTGCGAGAACGCGCCGAGTATCTTTTCGGGCTCGGTCTCTCCAGTGAGCTCTTCTGCCTCCGTCTCGTTGACAACGAACCAATCTATTTTTTCGAGCGGATAAGATAATATCTCCGCGCCGAACGGACTGGGGTTGAAGACTATCTCCATTCCGCGCGCGTGCGCCGCGCCGATAATTTCAGAAATGTCGTTTATCTCGTTCTGCAAAAACAGCCTGCCGCCCGACGAAAAATTTCCGACGGCGTTTTCTATCTGCTCCGGCGTTATCTCCATGTTTGCGCCGCCGAAAAGCAGAATGCTGTTCTGCCCGTCCCTGTCGACCTGAATTATCGCGTGACCGCTCGGGGATTCACTCTTTGTAACAAGCGAAGTGTCAACGCCGTTGTCGCGCAGAAGCGAAATGAGGCGGCCGCCGTCCGCGCCGACGCAGCCCGCGTGGCAGACCTCCGCGCCCGCACGGGCGAGCGCGACGGACTGGTTGAGTCCCTTGCCGCCGCAGAAATAGCTAAGCTCCGCCGATGCAGTCGTCTCGCCGGGGCGCACGACATGATCGACCGAATAGACCATATCAATATTCAGAGAACCGAAATTCAAAACCTTCATTTTTCAATGTGTTTGAGCGTGAGCTCTATCCTGTCGTCAATATTTACTTTGCCGACGCCGAATATCTGCGTGTCGAGCTTGCCGTGGATAGGATCGGTCCACTCCCTGCCGACAGCCGATATTCCCTTCATCATGCCTATAACAGAACCCGCCGTTGCGGCGTTGCAGTCGGTGTCGAAGCCCGTCTGAACGGCGCGGCAGACGGTCTTTGTGTAGTCCCCGCCGCCGTAGAGCAGAGCCGCCGTGACGATTTCGATATTTGAGAGCACATGACACCAGTCGTGCCCCTCGTGCTCGTCCCAGCGGGAGTGGATCTTTGAAAAGCACTCGTTCTCGCTGACTCCGCTGTCAAAATCGTTGACTGCGGTCATAACAGAACGGACGAATCTCGACCTCTGCGGCACAAAATTCAGCGACGAAAGTATCGCCTTTCTTATATCATTCTCAACCGCTGCCTCGGCTATGAGCGCGGAGATGAACATTTCGCCGTAAATGCCGTTTTTCGTATGGGATACGCACGCATCGCGGTACGCCATATCCGCCGCCGTCTCTGGGTCGCCGGGATTGATATAGCCGAAATAGTCGCCCCTTATCTGCGCGCCTATCCACTCGCGGTAGGGGTTCTTATATTCTGCGGACGCGGGCGGCGCAAAGCCCTTGACGAAGTTGCAGAATGCCGCTCGCTCGGCTGTGCAGTAGGCATTTTTCGGCTGTCTGTCGAGCCAGATATCCGCCACATTTTTCGAGGTAAAATCCCTGCCGTATTTTTCTATAAGCTCCTGATAAAGCACCGTGTAATTCGTATCGTCATCCGCCGGGGCGCACTCGGAAATATCGGCATACATATTCTTGCCGAGCCAGCTTCCGACGCGTCCGAGCAGCTCATCGGACAGATCGCTGCGCCTAATATATCTGTGCATCGGATAGTTTCCCGTCTCGCGCAGGAGAATGCCAAGCTCCGGATTTCTCACGCCCTCAACGGGCTTCCCAAGAAAGCAGCCGCATATCCTACCGTACCACGCGCCGGCTATTTTATCGCGCAGGCGAGATTTGTCAACGCTGCGCTTTTCGGGGACTGTTCCTCTGTACATTTTTATCTCGTCGAGCTCGCTCGGCTCGTCAAATTCATAGTCCTTTTTGAGCGGAGTGCGGGACACTATATCAAACATGACATCCGCTATGCGCTCTTTATACTCGCCGCCGGGAAGATGCGAAACAGCCTTGAAAAGCTCCTCATATTCATCGATATCTATGCCCTCTTCGCGCGACTGTCTGAACTCAACCATCAGCTCCTCGGAATACAGCTCCCACGGATGGAGCGACGGATAATCGGGTCTGACGCCCGCCCTGCGCTTTTCGTCGCGGACGCGCTCGGTGCAGCCGGTCAGCAATTCATCGAGCGAAACATTGAGTATCTGCGAGAGTATTATCAGATTGTCCACCGACGGCTTCGCGTGGTCGCTCTCCCACTTCTGCACCGACTGGCTCGAGACGGAGCACTTCTGCGCGACATCGTCGCGAGTCAGCCCCGCCTTCTTTCTGAAATCATATATGCGGTTTCCGAGTGTCATTCGATCAACTCCTGTTTTTTCTTGATTATATCAAATCGCGCCGACTTGTTCAATCTACCGCAGGTTGTTTTTTGTGCACCCGGGGGTTGAGAAAGGGCAATGACTTTTTTACTCAAGAGATATAGGAAACGCAAAAAATCCTACCAACAGGCAGGATTTTTGATTTATAAATGTTATATCGCACAAACAACTTATTTTTCAAAGAAAAACTTTTTTGCCGCTGCGGCGGCAGGTCCGATAAAGCTGTGCTTGCCGTCGAGCGGGGAATGTCTGATGTACCCCCTGCCGAAGCCGGAATAATACTGCGCGCACCGCTTCGCGAAAAGGTCAAATATATCGCTTTCAAACATATAGCCGAACGCCACGACGCTGTCCGGTGCAATGACCGTGGCGGCATTCGTGACCGCCTTTGCGAGACTGTCCGCGCATCTTTCAAGCTCCGCCTTAACTGCGCTGTCGCTCTTTGCAGATAAAAGTATCTGCTTTATGTCGATTTTCTCCGCGTCTCCGCCGGTTGCTTTGAACAGCATCGGCGTTGTCTCTTTTGAATATACCGCCCTGATACGCTTTATAACCGCGTGCGCCGAGACTTCTGTTTCGAGGCATCCCCTGCGCCCGCAGCGGCACTTCTCGCCGTTCGGATCAACTATATAGTGTCCTATTTCCGATGAGCCGCTGTCGGTTCCATTGAGGACTTCGCCGTTTATAACTATTGCCGAACCAACTCCCGGCCCCCATTTTACAAACAGAATGTTATCCGCGCTGTGCTCCCTGTCAAAAATCAGCGAAGCGAGCGCAAACGCCTTGACGTTGTTCTCAACGCAGACGGGAACACCCGTCTCATCTTCAAGTATCTTTTTTATGTTTATCCCCGGACGCCACACGCCATAGCTGCCGGTCGTTTTTCCGCTGCCGCCGTCAACGCCTCCGACTATTCCGACACCCATGCCGACAAGCTTCGCACCGTCGGACGGGTTGTTTTTGATAAGCCTGCGGCAATTCTCGCCGACCGCGCGCAGAAAATCCTCGGGCTCCGTGTCTTTCGGGAGCGCCGTGTATTCGCCCGTTATCTCTTCGCCGCCAAGCGTGCATATTCCGCAGTAAAATCCGCCCGCATCAATGCCCACGGCGAGGACTGCGAATTTTGACGAATTGAGCGAAAGAATTATCTTCTTTCTGCCCGCTCCCGCGCCGTCGGAAAGTCCGCATTCGCTGACCGCGCCCTCCGCTATCAGCTCGGCGCATATCTTGCTGACCGCCGCGGGGGTGAGCCCGAGTGAATCCGCAATATCCTTGCGGCTCATGCTCTTTCTGCTGTTGAGCAGATAGAGCACCGAAGCCCTGTTTGCGTTTTTGATACGGCTCATATTAAAGCCGGTGTAGTCCATAGAGCCGCCTCCCTCCGCGCACGATTATACTACATTCTTGCCAGTCTATCAAATTATTTTATAAAAAGCAGCGCACCAGAAACTATCAGCAAAACATATGTTATCTTCATAAAAAGTCCGCGGCTCATCTTTTTGCACAGCAGACTGCCGATAAACATCGCCGCAAAAAGTATCGCTGCGGATATGCCGAACAGCAAAAGCAGATCTTTGTTCCAGAGCCCCGTTCGTATATCGTCGGCAAGAATAATTCCGTTGAGGACTATCCAGCACGCGGATAGCGTGGCGCGAAACTCCTGCTTGTCGCTCACTTTTCCCGTCATATATGACACAAGCAGAGGGCCGCCGCAGACAAACATACCGTGGGTCACTCCCGCCGACACAAGTAAAAGCGCGGACACAGCTTTTCCGTGGCCGTGTTCGCCGCCCTTTCGGAGAAATGATTTGTATATGCCCCACGCGGCGGTCAGAATGACCACTGTTCCGAGCAGGATATACATCACCCGCTCCCTGCCCTCAAGCACATTGCGCAGAGCGAAGCCCGCGAGCATACCGACGGTCATAACGGCGACTATTTTCAAAAATTCTTTTTTGTTCACACTCTTCCTGTTCGCGGCGACTATGTATATGCCGGAGAGCAGACCGAGAGCGTTCAATATCGGCTTTGCGGTGTCGAACCCGACGAGCATCACGCTCGGCGGCATCGCGAGCATTGTTCCCGCAAAGCCGGTTATTCCCTGAATAATATTCGTGAAGAACACTACCAGGAGAAAAAGTATCTTCTTTGCCATATCAGTATTCGTTTATCTCCATGCCGAGCATCTCGGCGAGGGCGCACAGTTCGGCTGTCACATCGCCGTAAACGACAACAAAATGCGGCTCCCATCCGTCCCTGACGCCGCGTGTTATCAGTTCGCGGGCATCGCTGTCGGTTTTCACAACTGCACTCGTGCCATAGAACTGCTTCGGCTTATCGAGAGCACTGCCCGAAGATATAAAGAATCTGAAGCTTCCGTCCGGTTTCTTGCCGACTCTGAATACAGTGACCCTGTCGCAGGGCATACAGCCGAACTCCATGGTTGGGCCTATCTTTCTGTTGCAGTGGACTCCCACGCACGCGCCTGTATCCCTGCGTGCAAGCGAGCATGCCGCCGTTCCGCAGTGCCAGAATGTGACGGTGTTCTCTTCTTCATCGAGCGACACGGGGTCGCCGAAGAACACGCTTTTATTGCTCAGACGCATGCCGATGAACATCGACAGTGCGCCGTATGTATCCGCTTCGCACGCGGCGGCAACGCCCATATCGTTGAGCATGGCGAGCACCGCGCAGACGGGCGTTCCGAACGAGGTGAAGAAATCCGGCCAGCATCTTGACGAGAGCGCGCCTATGCCGGAAGTTTTTATATATTCGTCATATGCTCTGTAAAGCCGCGCGAAATCGAGCGCGTTTTTCTCCGGAGTGTTCTCGAGCCCGTTCATGGACTTCGCGGCTCTCTCGAGATATTCGCGTGCCTCGTCTTCGGAATATGCCTGCGCCTTTTCGATAAGCTCGCGCGCCTCTATAGATTCGAGGGTAACACCGAAGCTCTTCAGAAGCTCGGCATCAAGCGCCCTTCCGAAGCCGAAGCCCTGCGGAGTGTGTCCGACGCTCGCCATTTTGAGGCTCTTCAGCTCTTTTCTGATCTGCGCCGCGCGAATATACGCGCCGGTTTCGGCTATTACTCTTTTTTCTTCCGACGAGCCGAACACATAGCCGAACTGCTCTTTGCGAAAATATTTTATCGTGTTCGCGGCGGAAAATGCACCCGTCAGTGAATTGAGCCTGAGGCGTCCGCCGTCTATGACCGGCTCTCTGAGCGTCCATAGCAGAATAGGACAATCAAATCTTTTGAGCACTTCGGAAACATAGGCAGAGTTCGCAAAGGTTATGTTCTGGAGCACAATAAGGTCGGGCGAAAGCCCGTCGAGAAACGCCGTCAGTTTGTCAATAGACAGCAGCATTTCATCGGGGCATACCGTATCCGCACAGAGCGAGCGGAGCATCTTTTTCGATTTTTCAAACTGTTCCCCCGCGCTGACCAACTCAAAAGTCGGCACGCCTATCGGGACATATGCGAGCTGAAAACTGCTCATTTCATCAGTTCCTTTATTTATAGAATAGTTCTTTGTTTTCGCCGATTACGCCCGGGTGCGCGCCCTGCTTTATCAGCGGCTCACGCTCGGGATGGGCTATGACCCACTTGTTTCTCTGGAGCAGGAGCACGGATTCGGGGTCGGCGCTTTCGGTCTTTTCAGTCAGCGGAGTGTTTGTGCCGCGGGCAAGTATGACTATATCCTTGAAGCCCTCGTCGCAGACGCGGCAGGGCGACAGATGAAGAGTTGTCTGATACATCTCAACAGCCGTACCCTCCGGCACAAAGAACACCTGCACATTTTGAATATCATATTTATTGTCCATGATATCCCAGACATGACCGAGCACGAGCATAAATGGCGTCACGGCGTAGTTTATCTCCGAGCATTTGTGATACTCAAAGCCGTTATAGGTTGTGTTTCTGCCGTTGCAGAAGCCTATCTGCACGGGCATCGAGCCATAGAGCGTGTTTTCAACATCAGATTTTATTCCAAGCTCTTCGAGCCCCGGAACGCTCGGAACATACATATTCCCATTCTCGGGGATATCAGTTTTCTCGCGCATATATGCGTCCGCCGGCGAAAAATCGTAGCCCTCAAGCACCCTGCCGTAGGGCGCGAAAGCGGAATCAAAGACGGAAATGACGGGCACATCGTTGACGGCGTTCAGTATTTCAAGCATCTTATTCACCGCTGACCACCTTATAAGTTGCGCGGAAATCCTCCTTGCCGAGTCCCTCCGCCATACCTTTGTCATAGACCGCCTTGGCGTTCTCCATTCCCGGCATCGGGAAATGCGCCTCTTCACTCAGCCTCTCGCAGATTCCGAGATCCTTGTGCATATTTTCGAGCGAGAACGCGGTCGTCCAGTTCTCGTTTTTGATGTTCTGCGCCTGACCGTCGAGATAGAAATTCTGACCGCCGCCATAAGATATTGCAAGGGCAAAATCATCGACCGATATGCCCTCGAGCCTCGCGAGCGCAAGAGTTTCGTTGACTCCGTTCTGTATCTGCGCCACAAGCGTGTTGTGGCATATTTTCATCACAAGCCCCATACCGTTTTTGCCCATGCGGATGATATTGCTGCCCATGTATGCCAGAATCGGGCGGATTTTTTCAAATGTCTCCTCGTCCGAGCCGACATAAATTCCGAGCGTGCCGCTGACTGCGGCGGGTCTCGATTTGACGACGGGGGCATCCGCAAAGCGCGCACCGACGGCTTTCACCTTCTCCGATATCTCCACGGATACGGCGGGATCGATCGTACTCATATCGATGCAGGTCTTTGAGCTGTCGAGCACGGGCAGGACAGTTTCATAGACCGAGCGCGAATGCTCTGATTTCGGCACCATGGTTATTATGACATCGCTCTTTTCGGCAAGCTCGGCGCTGCCATTGCAGGCAAAGCCGCCGAGGGAAACAAGCTTTTCGACCTTTTCGCAGTCGAGATCATACAAAAACACCTTGCCGTCATGCTTTTTGATTATGTTGGCGCACATCGCCTCGCCCATTATTCCGAGACCGATGAATCCTATGTTCATTTCTGCCACCTCACTCAGTTACCGTGTTGTCCCACGCATTTGTAAAAATGCCGAGACCCTGAACGGTATAGGCATGCTTGATGCTCTCAAGATAGACATCGAGCCCGCAGGTGACTATATCCGCGCCCGCCGTTGCGCAGTCCACAAACTGCTTGGGCGTTCTTATCGCGGCGCAGATTATCTGCGTCTTGCCATAGAATCCATAGTTCTTGTATATCTTCACGATGTCGGCAATATACTGCCTGCAATCCTCGCCGTTCGCCTCTTTCCAGCCGATGAACGGCGAGACAAACAGGGAGCCGTTCTTCGCCGCCCATATGGACTGCGCGGCGGAGAAAACGAGAGTGAGATTTGTTCTTATGCCTTTCTTTTCGAGCCTGCGCGCGGCGGTCACGCCCGCCTCGGTGCAGGGGATTTTTATAACGAAATTCGGCGACATTGCGGCTATTTTTTCCGCCTCTTTTATCATTTCGTCGGCATCGTCGAGATGCGGGTTTATCTCAACCGAGATCGGGAACTTTTCATAGCCCTCTATCCGCTCGTCCCTGACCCACTGCGCGAGCTCGGCGATAACGGTCAGAAACGGCTTGCCGCTGTTCATGATGTGCTTCGGGTTCGTTGTCACGCCGTCGATACCGAAGGTGTTATATGCAAATTTTATTTCGTCTATTTTTGCGCTGTCGAGAAAGTATTTCATTTTATATTGCTCCTTTTATTCTTCTGTATTTGCCGATTGTTTATTTTCGTTCATCTGCTGAAGCTTTTTCTTTGTCAGCGGATAGAACACGCCGAGCGAAAGAGCCATGATCAAGCACATAAGCGCGGGTAAAGCCGTTGAAACGCTGTAGAGCTTGCTGACCGCTTCGATTGTTATGTTCTTTGCATCGTAGCCGATAAGGCTGAGAACGCCTGTTCCGAGAACGCCCGCTATGGTCTGGCCGAGCTTTCTCGTGAATGAGAAGAAGGCATAAGATGTGCCCTCGTCGCGCTGACCGGAAAGCGTCTCCTGATAGTCGATAACATCTGTCACGAGCGCCCAGACTTCAAGCACAAAGAATGTCATGCCGAGACCAGAGAGGAAGCAGAAGATGAAGAACACGACAACGCTCTTCGTACCGATGAGCCACAGAACAAGGTTCGCGACGAAAGCAACAGCCATTCCGACTGCGCACGCCTCTTTTTTGCCGAAGCGGCGGACTATCTTCTGAAGCACGGGCAGCAGAAGCGCCATGGGCAGATAAGTGAAAACCGTAACGAGCGAATAGAGCTCGGGCTTCTTGAAATAGTTGAGGAAAAGATAGTGATATGTCGTCTGGGTATACTGCTGAGTGGCAATGAGCAGCATCGACGCTATACACAGGGCGATGAACGGTCTGTTCTTGAAAAGCGATTTAACGGTCTTGCTGACCTTGACTTTCTTCTCGGTCGGCTTTGACACAACGCGCTCGGTGGTCATCTTGTAGCAGAGCTGATATACGCCTATGCTCAGCACGCCGAGCACGGCGACGCCGATAAGCAGCTTGTTGCCGTCGAGAACTCTCTCGCCCGTTGCGGCAACGGTCGAATAGACGAACAGGGGCAGAAGTATCTGACCCGGCAGCCCGCCGAAGCCCGCGCCTATCGAGCGGAACATCGACAGCGACGAGCGCTCAAGTTCATCGGTCGTTATGACTGAAGCCATTGAACCGTAAGGGATATTGACTATCGTATAGAGCATTCCGTAGCCGATATAAGTTATATAAGCAAAGGCGAGATACTGACCCTCGCTGAGTCCCGGGATCTTCACAAACATAAGCACGCCGAAAAGGGCAAGCGGAGTTGAGAACCAGCGCAGATACGGGCGGAACTTTCCGTTCTTTCCGGGCTTGCGGGAGTCAACTATCGCACCCCACATCGGGTCGTTTATCGCGTCCCATATCCTCGCTATGAGGAAGAGCATCGTTATCTTCTTCGGATCGATATACAGCACGTTCGTATAGAACAGCTGGAGGAACGAACCGACGAGCGCAAAGGTCATAAGACCCGCCGCGTCGCCGAGGGCATAGCCGACTTTGTCCTTGAGTCCTATGCCGTAGGTTTTGTTCTGCAATGTTGTGGGTGTCGATGCCATTGTTAAACCTCCTTGAGTTTTTCAAATATTCCGGAGTATTCGCTGTTTTTTCTGTAAAACACTGGTATAGTGCCTATCGGCGCGTCTATCGCGGCACCGCCTTTACCGTATTCTCTGCCGTCCCAGACGCTTATCCACTCGTCGTCGGGGAAGTATACCTCCCTGTTCTTCGCGCCCTCTCTTATTATCGGGGCGACGAGCAGATCGCGGCCGAGCAGATATTCCGTGCTCTCTTTTCTCTCGCGTTCGCCGTCATAGTGATAGAACAGCGGGCGCGTCACGGGTATGCCGCGCTCGGCATTGAGCTTTGCCATATCCATAAGATACGGCTTTAACGCGCGGTGGATGCGCGAGAATTTCGCGTGGTGGGCAAGCACCTGTTCGTTCGCGTCGAACTGCGCATTGAGATCCGGGTTCGAGCCCTCGTGCGAGCGCATGAGCGGGCTGAAAGCGTTCATTTCCGCCCAGCGCATGAAGAGTTCGGGATTCCTGCGCATCTTCGCAAAGGTCGTATACCCGCCGATGTCGCTGTGAGTCAGCCCGAATCCGCACATCGAAAGCGAGAGCGATGCGGGAATAACCGACGGCAGACCGAAATCAACCGTCCAGTCCGTGTGCTGATCCCCCGCCCACATGAGTGTGGAGTACTTCACGGTGTCCGTATATCCGGCGCGGGTGAAGAAGAAAATCTCGCCGAGCTTTCCCGTCTCTTCGAGAGCTTCGCGGTTGACTTTCGCCCAGCGTGCAGGCCATGAGTTATGCACTTTTTCTGCGTCCTCGCCGCTGAAAAGCACGCAGTCGGTCGGCAGATATTCGCCGAAATCTGCCATCCAGCCGTCAAGACCGAAGTCTATCATATTTTTCTTTATGACACTCTTTATCCACTCATACGCCTCGGGATTCGTCAAATCGACCATCGCGGCGGGGAAAGTTGTTATCTTGACGAGGTAATCTTTTCCCTCGCTGTCCTTGACGCAATATCCCATCTTTGCGGCATAGGCATAGAGCGGCTTTTCTATGGCGAGGAACGGGTTTATATATCCGAGGAAGCGCACGCCGCGCCCCTTGAGCTCCCAGATTTTTTTGTCGAGCTCCGGGTAGCGTTCGCTGTCCCATTCCCAGTTCCACTGAAGCTGTTTGCCGAATGCGGTGACGCGCCTGCCCTCCCAGTCCTGACACCACACGCCCGCAACTGCCGTATCATACTCGGCGGCTTTTTCGAGCTTGTCATAGACCGTCTGAGTGCCGCCCTGGATGCCGAGTATCGCGCCGTCATATGCCCATTCGGGCAGTTCGGGCTGCCTGCCGAGCAGCGAGCTGAGTTTTTCCGACAACGCCTCGAAGCTCTGCGCCATACCGATATATACAGGGCATATATCATTGACGCTTATCTCATGAAACTGCTTCTTTCTGAAATCAAACACGGCGTAGTCCGTTGTGTCACAATGGATAAAATACTTTTCCGAGGACACAAATGTCGGCTGAGCGTAATATGTCTCGTAGTTTGAATAGGGCTGTTTGCGGTCGACCGCCTTTATGTTCAGAGAGGATTTGATTATCTTTCGCGCTATCTGTCCGGCGTTGATATGTTCGGCGACCCAGACTCTCTGCTTTTTGCCGCGCAGATCGAATTCGGCAAAGGTCTCTCCGCCGCCGTAGACCGATTCATCTGCGGACGCGGGGATTCTGAAAGTCAGGCGGTTATATTCGCCGCCGCCAAGGATTCTCGGGACAAACTTCAATATCCCGTTATCCGCCGTGACCGAAACCGAGAGCACAGCCTTGCCGTTTTTGTCGGCGAGTTCAAGCTCCGCTCCGTCAGCATGTTCTCTAACACAGGAGAGAAAAAGCCTCGTTTCGGAGAGCTTTTTCTGCCGTATTTTGAAGCTGCCGCGGCTCATGCGGTAGCTCGGCTCGACCCTGCCGACGCTGACAAACAGATTCTCCGCTGTCAGGTCAATAGTCCTGCCGTCGGGCGCAATAACGTGCAGGGCATTGCCGTTCGACTGAATCTTCATTCGCATTTCCCCTTTCGCCTGCAGCCGAGCCGCAAGCAATTAGTTAATCGTGTTAATTAATTACGCATATATTTTACTCCCGTTTCAGTACAAAGTCAACAGTTTGAGCAGATGTTGAGCATAAAATTTAAGCAAATCAACAATACGAAAAAAATTAATTTTCGTTACAGTCCGTTTTATTTCGTTGACCTTTAGCAAAAAGCAACGTATAATGCACAATGCAGAATTAAAAGTAAGGAGTGTAAAACTATGGCAACTGTTTCTTCCGGCATTCTTTCGGCGGCCGCTCTTTTTTTTGCGTGCGAATATTATAGGGAACAATATACAGAATCCGCAAAAATACTTGCGCTTTTCTGTTACAGATGGTATAATATATATTGGAAAGCACCCAAAGTATAATCTGCTTCATTCGATACCCCCTACCCCGCGGGTTGCGGTACCCCCAAAAAACGGACGGAGGACCTTGCAATGACAGACTACGGCAGGACGGATATTTTCCTCGGCGAGAGCCGAGTGGATCGTTCTGCCCTTTTGCTGCAGCAACAGGTCTTTTTGCATAACAAAATAAACAGAACTATGCCGGAGACAGGCTATTTTTGCGCTGTCCCCGGTTTTTTGCGTTTTAAAAGGGCGGTGATATATGGTCTGTAAAAGCTCATAGGTCAGACCGGCTTTTGCCGGAGTAAAAAAGTCCTTCCAAGAAATAAAGGAGGGAGAAACAAAAATACAAATCGGAGGAACAACAAAATGAAAAAGCGCATTTTAAGTATGATGCTCTGCTGCTTCATGCTGTTCGGAATGATTTTCATCGCCTCTGCCGACAGCACAACGCCCGACCACACCCGCGCCGGATGCGATGCAGTCTGGTCCGAGAGCTTTGAAGGATTTGAAGCAGGGGCAACGGATCTGCCGGCAGGATGGGGAAAAGGTGATAAGACCGATACATACGTCTACACCGCCAACAGCACCACCATCGAGAACATGGTTCCGCATCACGGTGAAAAATATCTTTGTGTGTATAACCAATCTAGAATGGTGTTTGACGAGGGTGAGTATTCTCATACTGTATCAGTCCCGTCCTCATTAGAGCTGCCCGAGTTTCAGCTCGAATCCAATCAAAAGTACTTCCTCACATTTGATGTTAGGCATCTTATGACCGGAAACTTTGCAAGGGATACCATTGGTATTTATGTCTCGGTAGCCGGCAAAGAGTATGAAAGAATTCAGTATCATGAAATAGACTCCAAGGAGTCCGCAGAGTGGGAAACCGTTGAAGTTGACCTCTCCGCATATGCCGGCTCCACTGTCAGAATCAGGCTGAATTACACTCAAGAGGATCAGTTTCATCCCTCTCTGGTTTTCGACTGCTTCTATCTGTGGAAGTTGGATATAGCCGCCCCCGTCGCCAACTTCTCTATGTTCTACTACGGCTATCAGAGAGAGATAGCAAAGACTGCTGTCACTCAGAGCCCCTACAACGCCGGCATCAAATGGGACAGCGGCTACGGCAACGGCTATTTCATCTGCACCGACCCGACTAACATCAGTTCGGTGTTCAGCTCGAGAGTGCCCGCGGACAGCACCGCCGTCTATGAGGCCGATACGCAGTACTATCTGTGCTGCCTGTTCGATGTTCTCGATACCTATGACGCTTCGAAACTCAAGGCAGAGAATATCAATCTTACAGGCTACGGCGCGGCAGAGAATCTGCTCATGTATAGCCCCAACGACATGGGATATACATATTATGCTATCTTTAAGCTTCCGATATTGACCGCGACTCCCGACACCGATCCCATCACGCACAGCATCACTGTGACGGCCGATGAAAACGGCACTGCATCCGCATCCGCAGAGGCAGCCGTTAAAGACACCGAGATAACCCTCACCGCTGCTCCCAAGGAGGGCTTCCGCTTCAAGGAGTGGCAGGTCATAAAGGGCGGCATAGAGATAACGGACAACAAGTTTGTCATGCCCGACGAGGATGTTGAAGTTAAGGCAATCTTCGAGGCAATCCCCGAGGAGCACAGCATCACGATAATCCCCGTTGGCAAGGGCAAGACCTATTCCGTCCCCAAGACCGCTGTTGCGGGCACGGAGATAACCCTCCATGCAGAGCCTGACAGCGGCTGGATCTTCTACGGTTGGGAAGAGGTCGTTGAAGAAGGCGTCGACAAGGTCACTATAGCGAGCGACAAGTTCATCATGCCCGACAGAGATGTTGTTATCAGAGTTATCTTCGTCAAGGAGAGCAGCATCAAGGTCACAACCGACGGCAACGGCACCGCTTCCGCCGACAAGGAAAAGGCTCTTAACGGCGAAGAGATAACCCTCACCGCTACCCCCAAGGAAGGCTATGCTTTCAAGGAGTGGCAGGTTGTTAAGGGCAACGTAGAAATAAAGGACAACAAGTTCATCATGCCCGACGAGGATGTTGAAGTTAAGGCCATATTCGCCGCAGAGCACAAGATCGTTGTTCTGACTGATAAGAACGGCACCGCTTCCGCTTCCGCAACCGATGCTATCGCAGGCACCGAGATCGTTCTCACCGCCAAGGGCAATGACGGCTACTACTTCAAGGAGTGGCAGGTCATCAGAGGCAATGTCGAGATAAAGGACAACAAGTTCGTTATGCCCGATGAGGATGTCACCGTTAAGGCTATCTTTGCGGAAATCAAGGACGCTCCGAACGATGACGACATGAACGTTAAGCGCGACATACATTTCGTATTGGTCAAGACTGACGGAAACGGCGTAGGCGTTGCATATCCGCCTTACTCCGAGGCAGGCACAAAGGTAACGGTCGTTGCCATTGCGAAGCCCGGCTACAAGTTCAAGGAGTGGAAGGTCGTCAAGGGCGGCGTTGAGTTAGAGAACAAGAGCATTGCCACCTTCGAAATGCCCGCAGAGAACGTTATACTTGAGGCCATATTCGAGTCCGACGGCACCGAGGGCGACAAGCCCGATACACCCGACAAGCCCGATACACCCGATAAGCCCGGTACACCCGATAAGCCCGGCACACCCGACAAGCCCGGCACACCCGACAAGCCCGGCACACC
>SAMEA104315420__coassemble_383_pt1 | contig 30692 bp, 28 predicted proteins | sample SAMEA104315420__metabat2_low_PE_006 | metagenome-assembled genome bin SAMEA104315420 (sample SAMEA104315420) | gut metagenome | biome: Monkey gut; feature: monkey-associated habitat; material: faeces | place: China | collected 2013 | reverse complement strand
CCCTGCAGGGGAGCTGGCTCGGCGAAGCCGAGACTGAGGGGTTATTGCACGGATTTACCCCTTTACATAGACTGTTTTGTTTCTCAATGCCTTTGTAGGGGTCGGCGACTCGACGACCCTTTGACGCGTTAGCGTCACTGAAAAGCTTTTCATTTCGCTCGTGTTTTGTAATACACTCTTGCTTGCGGCTTGTCCCCTGTGCCGCCTACGGCGGCAGCGGTGCGTCGAGTCGCCGCACCCTACAAAGTGCATAACCACAAGTCACAGCAAAAATCGCGGGCGGATGATATCCGCCCCTACATGATTATGTCAGCTTGCAATATTAAAATTGTTTGCCTGACAGCAGTTTATTTCCCGCAATCCCCGATTCACCGAACCGATTTTATACACCTTGAAAACAAAACAACGCAGACGCGTCGAAATAAAAATGGGAAACCCCCAGAGCACCGGAAGCTCTGGGGGTGATGGGGAACTGATTTGCCGTCGCCCGCACAAGCGGCGGCAATCGAGAAGTTGTTTAGTTTTTTGTCCGTTCAGAACCCGTTTACGGTTCGGTTCTGCCGGAGGTCGAACTGCCTACTGCCGCCACTGACATGACAACTGCCAATACCAAGATGATTCCTAATGCCTGTAATACCATTTTGTTGTCCTCCTTAACCGTTTCGTAGTTTCTCTTTCCTACGATACATAGTATATACCGAACAGGGGGCTAAAGCCACCACAAAACGATTACAGTTAAATACAAAATGGTTACAAAGAAAGATTAAATTGTAACATTTCTGTAACAATTTCAGGCGAATTTGTCAGCTTGTCAGCTCAATGAGGTCTTTTATGCTCAGCTCCGGCTGCAAAGCACGATTCACCGCGAGCGAGAGTAACCCCGAGCAGCGCTCGATAAGCAGGTCTATCTCTTTCGGTGTGACCATCATTTTTGTGTCCTCGGCGGGTTCATTTGTGTTATTGCCCGACACATCGCGGGCGAGCGTGTGCGCGTCAACGACCGTCGGAACGCCTACGGATATGACCGGGACGCCGAGCGTTTTTCGGCTTATCTCGGCGCGGGAATTGCCGACCCCCGAGCCGGGGATTATTCCGCTGTCGGATATCTGGACTGTGCTCCCGAGCCTGCCGAGCTTGCGCGCGGCGAGTGCATCGACGACTATCACGGCGCAGGGCTTTATCACATTCACCGCGCCGAGCAGCAGCTCGCCTGTTTCGACTCCCGTCTGACCGAGCACTCCGGGCGCTATCGCCGCGACCGGGCGCAGCCTGCCGAGCCCTAATTGCTCGCACAGCTCGCGCTTTAGGTGTCTTGTGACAAACACGCCGCCGATGAATTTGGGACCGAGCGCGTCGGGGGTTATATTCGTGTTGCCGAGCCCTGCGGCGAGCACGGTGCCCTCGGGCGGCAGAAGCCGCGACAGCTCCTGAGCCACCGTGTCGATAAGCTCATCACTTATGCGCGACGAGCGCGCGAACGACTGCGATTGCACGGTTATATATTCTCCGCGCGGCTTGCCCAATATTTCTTCGCCGCGCCTGTCCGTGACCCGTAAACGGGTTATTTCCGCGCCCGCGCTTTCGAAGCTCGTGCATTCTACGCCGTCGATTCGGCTGCCCTCAATATTTTCGCGCACTTCGAGCGCAAGGTCTGTTCTGAAGTTCATTTTTTCGTCTCCGTTTCGCTTTCGCATAGGGCGCGAAAGGTAAAAATTTTTTCTTTTTCTCTTGCATTTTGGCAAAGTCTATGATAAGATTATTAACTGTATGATGAAGGAGGTGCAAAAATGCCTAATATCAAGTCAGCTAAGAAGCGTGTCATCGTCAACAAGACAAAGGCCGCCCGCAACAAGTCCCGCAATTCAGCCCTTAAGACTGCCATAAAGAAGGCTCACACTGCTGCTGAGACCAACGCGGCAGATAAGAAGGAAGTTGTCACCGCAGCTATAAAGAAGGTAGACCAGGCAGCCGCCAAGGGCCTTATTCATAAGAACAATGCTGCTCGCAAGAAGTCCGCTCTTGCAAAGCTTCTCAACGAGGCGTAAGATTGCAAACAAACGATTAACGGTTCTGGCTTTTGCCATGACCGTTAATTTTTTTGTTTTCGTCACCTTTTGCTATTTTTCTTTTTGATGCGGCATAATATCCATTTGTAAATTTTTATAGTATGGTTTGACTTTTACTCTCGTTTGGCGTATAATCATAATCGATAAGAATCAAACAGGAGGTGAGACCATGGATAAGGCCAAGAAGATTATCAAGATCGTCGCTATCATTATCGCTGTTGCCGCCGCTGTTGTCGGTATAGCGTTTGCCGTCAAGAAGATCATAGACAAGAAGAAGGCTGCTGCCGACGAGCCGGAGAATTATGTCTCCTGCTCCTGCTGCGATACCTGCGCACCCGCAGCCAACTGATTTTTGAAAAAATTTCACCTGCTATACGCTCTTGTGTATGGCAGGTGACTTTTTCTTATTTTTCCTTTGGTCTCGCAACAAATGACGCGATAAGACCGCAGAGCACCGCCGCGGTTATCCCCGCGCTCGATGCAGTCAGTGGACCCGTCAGGATGCCGAGCGCGCCCTTTTCGGCGATAGCCTCCTTGACACCTTTTACCATGGCGAAGCCGAAGCCCGTCAGCGGAACCGTTGCCCCCGCGCCCGCCCATTTTGCGAGCGGAGCATAGACTCCGACCGCGCCGAGCACGACTCCCGCCACGACGAAGCAGACGAGTATGCGCCCGGGTGTCAGCTTTGTCAGATCCATTATTATCTGACCCACCGCGCATATCGCGCCGCCGACGGCGAACGCCTTGAGAAAGCTGAGAAATATATCCATATCATCACCCGAAAATATTTTTTTCAAATCTATTTTTTCCCCGCGGCGCGGCTATATTCACGCCTTTTGTATCGGGGAAAAATACACACTGTGAAATTAATAAAATTTTTACAGATAAAGTATTGACAAACGGCGATAATATTAATAATATCTATACTATAAGAGGCACGGAAATTAATTCCGCTTTCCTCGAAAACAAAAGGTTGATTTTAAAATTACAGTATAAGGAGAAATAAAAATGTCAACTTTTGAAAGAGTCCAGAAAATCATTTGTGAGCAGCTCGAGATAGACAGCCATCTTGTTACCGAGGATGCATCTATTTCCGGAGATCTCGGCGCAGACAGCCTTGATCTTGTCGATCTCTCTATGTCCATCGAAGAGGAATTCAACCTCGAAGTTCCCGACGATGTTCTCGATCATGTCAGAACTGTCGGCGATATCGTCAAGTTCATCGACGACAACGCGTAATTTATATAATCAATAACAAAGGGGCTGTTTTGTATTGGATTCAATATGAAACAGCCTTTTTTACTGCGACGGAGGAATATAAAATGATACTGAAGAATGCGGATATTTTTGATTCCGAGTTTGCTCTGCGCCGCGCGGATGTGCGCGTTGAGGACGGCAAAATAGCTGAAATAGGCGAAAATCTAAACGGCGGCGAGGAGCACGACCTTTCGGGATGCGTTATCCTGCCCGGCTTTATTGATATACATATCCACGGCTGCGGGGGAGCGGATTTCTCCGACGCTCTGCCGGACACGCTCGAAACCATGTCACGGACTCTCGCGAGCTTCGGCGTAACTTCGTTCTGTCCCGCGTCGATGACCCTACCCTATGACAGGATAGAAAAGGCGTTTGAGAACGCGGCGGGATATCTCGGCGAGGAGTGCGGCGCGTATGTCCACGGTATCAACATGGAGGGACCGTTCCTCTCATATGCGAAGCGCGGCGCGCAGAACCCCGAATATCTGCATGAGCCGGATATAGACGAGCTCAAAAAGCTCGATAAAATCTGCAAAATAAGACTTGTGTCGCTGGCGCCCGAGCTTCCGGGAGCTATAGAATTCGCGCGCGAGGCGTCGAAGATATGCACGGTGTCCGCCGCGCACACCGCCGCAACATTTGAGCAGGCGGAGCTCGGCTATAAAAACGGAATAACTCATACTACGCATCTCTTGAACGGCATGGATCCGATATATAACCGCAAGCCCGGCGCGGCAGTCGCGGCGCTCAGAGCCGAAAACGCCACGGCGGAGCTGATAAGCGACGGGATGCATATTCACCCGGCGTATCTCGCCCTGTTATATAAAATACTCGGCGAGGACAGGAGTGTCGCGGTCAGCGACTCCATGTGCGCCTCGGGTCTCGGCGACGGCGAATATGAGCTCGGCGGCACGACAGTGTATGTAAAGGACGGCAAGGCTCTGCTCGCCGACGGTACGATAGCCGCGAGCACGACGAATATTTTTGCTGAGTTCAGGAATATAATCAGCTTCGGCGTGCCCGTCCGCCAGGCGGTGAAGTCCTGCACGATAAATCCCGCCCGCGCGATAGGCGTCGACGATGTGACGGGCAGTATAGCAGTCGGCAAGCGTGCCGATTTCACTGTTCTTTCGTCCGATTTGAAAGAGCTCGGGTGCGTCTATATAAAGGGAAAAAGGATATAAAAAAGTATGCAAATCGCCGCTTGTGTGGTATAATATAGTATCTTAGACTCAAAGCTCGGAGGCTGAACATGAACTTTCTTGTTATTGACGGAAACAGCATATTGAACCGCGCGTTTTACGGCATAAAGGTGCTCACGACGAAGGACGGCAGATTCACCAACGCCATCTACGGCTTTATGAATATTTTTCTGCGCCTCAAAGACGAGTGCCAGCCGCAGGCGGTGGCGGTGGCATTCGATGTAAAGCAGCCGACATTTCGCCACGAGATGTACGGCGGCTATAAGGCGACAAGAAAGGGTATGCCCGACGAGCTCGCGCAGCAGCTGCCTGTGCTCAAGGAGCTGCTCGAAGCCATGGGTGTGCCGATAGTGGAGAAGCCCGGCTATGAGGCGGACGATATCCTCGGCACTCTCGCGCGCCACAGCGGCAGCGCCGCCTGCACGATAGCCACGGGAGACAGAGACAGTCTCCAGCTCGTGTCCGAGAGCGTCAACGTTCTTCTTGCCGCGACGAAGATGGGCAGACCTGTGACCGACAGATACACGCCCGAGGCAGTGCGCGAAAAATACGGCGTTGAGCCGATAAAGCTCATTGATATAAAAGCCCTCATGGGCGACAGCTCGGACAATATCCCCGGCGTTGCGGGAATCGGCGAAAAGACCGCGGGTGATCTGATAGCCCGCTTCGGCTCAATAGAATATATCTATGACAATATCGACACGATTGACATCAAACCCGGCGTGCGGGACAAGCTGAAAAAAGACAGGGATATGGCGTTCCTGAGCAAAAAGCTCGGCACGATAAACTGCGATATCCCGATCGACAATGACCCGCAGAGCTATATTCTCAGAGCTCCCGACAATTTCAAGGTCACGAGAATGCTTGCAGATCTCGAGATGTTCAAGCTCATCGATCGCCTCGGGCTCGAGATATCAAACACAGCCTCTGAGCCGCAGAAAGAGGAAAAGCCCGTCCCGATCTGCGCCGAGGATGATTTCGGTCAGCTGATGACGCGCCTTAAATCTGACGGCGAGAGCTATTTTCTCTGGGACGGCGAAAAGTGCCGCTTCGATCTCGGGGACAAAGTGCTCGTGTGCGACTGCGAAAACGAGAATTTTTATCCGTTCTTTATAAAGCTGCTCGAAGATAAAAATATAAAAAAATACACGGCGGATATAAAGTCGCTCTATTCGTTCGCGCAGGGCTGTTCGGCTCAGTGCAGGAATATGTGCGGCGACCTGGAGCTTGAGGGCTATGTCCTCAACCCCTCCGCCTCGTCCTATGACGCGTTGCGCCTTGCGGGCGAATATTCGGTGGCAGTGCCGGTTGAAAACGGCGGCGAAAATGACTGCGCCGCCGCGTCGCTGAGAAAACTCTTTGCGGCTATGGACAAAAAAATAGAGGAAAACGGACAGCAGAAGCTGCTTCGTGATATCGAGCTTCCGCTTGCGCATGTGCTCTCTTCAATGGAGCAGACGGGCTTCGCCGTTGACCGCGACGGAATCGCGGAATTCGGCAGACAGCTCGGCGAGAGGATAGCCGAAATTGAGCAGGAGATATACGCTTTAGTTGGCTACGAGTTCAATCTGAACTCGCCAAAGCAGCTCGGCGAAGCGCTGTTTGAAAAGCTCAAGCTGCCCGCGAGAAAAAAGACAAAAAGCGGATATTCGACCGACGCGCAGGTGCTCGAATCGCTCGAAAACAAGCACCCCGCTGTGCGCGATATCCTCGAATACAGAACGCTTTCAAAGCTCAGGTCGACCTACTGCGACGGTCTGCTCAAGGTTATTGGTGAGGACGGGCGCATCCGCTCGACTTTGAACCAGACCGAGACGAGAACCGGCAGAATCTCATCGACCGAGCCGAATCTTCAGAATATCCCCGTGCGCTCTCCGCTCGGGCGCGAGATGCGAAAGTTCTTTGTCGCGCGGGACGGATATGTGCTCGTTGACGCGGACTATTCGCAGATAGAGCTTCGCGTTCTCGCCCATATTTCGGGCGACCGAAACATGATAAAGGCGTTCAACGACAACACGGATATCCACACTGTGACCGCGTCGGAGGTCTTTGATATGCCGCCGCAGCTTGTCACTCCGATAATGAGAAGCCGCGCGAAGGCGGTCAATTTCGGCATAGTATACGGCATCGGCGCGTTCTCGCTCGCCAAAGATATCGGAGTCAGCCGCAGTGAGGCTGATGAGTATATAAAAGGCTATCTCAGGCACTATTCAGGCGTTGACAAATATATGCACGACGTGGTCGAAAAGGCGAAGAAAGACGGCTACGCCGAGACGATGTTCGCGCGGCGCAGATATCTGCCGGAGCTCACCGCATCGAACGCCAACACCCGCGCGTTCGGCGAGCGCGTGGCGCGCAATATGCCCATTCAGGGCACGGCGGCGGATATAATCAAGATAGCGATGATAAGAGTTTACGAACGCCTTGAGCGCGAGAATCTGGCGGCGAAGCTGATAATGCAGGTGCACGATGAGCTGATAGTCGAAGCGCCGGAGAACGAAAAAGAGCGCGTGAGCGCCCTGCTCAAAGAGGAAATGGAAAATGCGGTCAAGCTCTCTGTGGCTCTCACTGCGGATGTCCATTCCGGGCGCACCTGGTATGACGCGAAAGGCTGATAAAACGGAGGCAAATATGAATCTGGTTTTTGTTTGCACGGGCAACATCTGCCGCAGTCCGATGGCGGAGGGGATGTTCAAAAAACTGCTCGAAGAAAAAGGGGAGAGCGGCATAGACTGCTCGAGCGCGGGACTTGCGACCTTTGACGGACGCCCCGCGAGCGACAACGCGCAGGCGGTCGCCCTCGAATACGGAGTCGATATCTCGGAGCATAAATCACGTATGCTGACCCGCAGCATCGCGCGCAAAGCCGATCTGATAGTCTGCATGACCGATGAGCAGTATGAGACGCTCAACCGCATGATTCCCGACGAGAGACTATATGTGCTCGCCGGCGGGGTCGACGACCCCTACGGATGCGATATCGAAGTCTACCGCGAGTGCGCGAAGAAGATAAACGGCGCGCTGCCGGAGCTTTACGAAAAGATAAAGAGCGGGAGCTGATCGGTATTTTTGAAGTTGAAACGGTCCCGATGACGGAAGAATATATAGGCGGCGTCGCGTCGCTCGAGCGCGAATGTTTTTCGCATCCGTGGAGCGAAAAGTCGCTTCGGGAAGAGCTTGATAACGATCAGGCTCATTTTCTCTGCGCGGTTGCCGACGGCTGTGTTGCCGGATATATCGGCGTGCAGGAGATAGTGGGCGAGGCGTATATAACCAATGTCGCCGTGTCCGAAAAATTCCGCCGCCGCGGGATAGCGGAAAAGCTACTCGAAGAGGCGGAGCGCGGCGCAATAAAACGCGGCTGCGTGCTGATAACGCTCGAGGTCAGGGCTTCAAATGACCCGGCGAAGGCACTCTATAAAAAACGCGGCTTCAAAGAAGTCGGAACAAGAAAAAATTTTTATTCCGATCCGCGCGAGGACGCGGAGATAATGACAAAGTTTTTTGACAGATGAGGGTGAGCGAAATGAAGATACTTGCAATCGAATCCTCCTGCGACGAGACCGCGGCGGCGGTCGTTGAGGACGGCAGACGCGTTATTTCAAGCGTCATAGCGTCGCAGGTGAAGGAACATATACTCTACGGCGGAGTCGTGCCGGAGATAGCGTCAAGACGCCATGCGGAGGCGATATCCGGCGTTGTCGGCGAGGCGCTTGACAGAGCGGAGATGAATGTCGGCGATGTTGACGCGATAGCCGTGACCTATGCGCCCGGGCTTATCGGCGCGCTGTTAGTCGGCGTGAATTTTGCAAAGGGACTCGCGTTTTCCGCGAACAAACCACTTGTGCCCGTGCATCATCTGCGCTCGCATATCGCGGCGAACTATATAACCCACCCCGACCTTGAGCCGCCGTTTCTCGCACTCGTCGTGTCCGGCGGTCACAGCCACATAATCGAGGTGCGCGACTACACGGATTTTCATATTATCGGCAGAACGCGCGACGACGCGGCAGGCGAGGCGATGGACAAGGCGGCGCGCGCCATGGGACTCGATTATCCCGGTGGCGTGAACCTCGACAAGGTGTCGAAGGACGGCGACCCGAAGAGCTACAAGCTTCCGCGCCCGCATGTTGACGGGAGCGAATACGATTTCAGCTTCTCCGGACTCAAGACCGCTGCTGTCAATATCATCCACAACGCAAAGCAAAAGGGCGAGGAGATAAGCGTGCCCGACCTCGGCGCGTCGTATATCGAGGCGGTCGTCAGATGCCTGCGCGAAAACACGGAAAAAGCGGCGCTGAACTTCGGCTTCGACAAGATAGTTCTGGCGGGCGGCGTGTCCGCAAACTCGCGTCTGAGAGCGGGGATGACCGATATCTGCAAGGCTCATTCATGGTCGCTGTTTATGCCCGAGCTGTCGCTTTGCGGCGACAATGCGGCGATGGTCGGCGCCCAGGGCTACTACGAATTCAAGGCGGGAAACATTGCCCCGCTGACCCTCAACGCGCGAGCTTCGATGCCTATTGATGAAATTGATAAATTTTTATCAAAAAAGGTCTGAAAGTTAACAGTTTCGTCATTGAAAAACCGAGTTTATTGGGGTATAATACATACTGGGTAAAGATGGTACCTTTCTTAATAGATTAGACGAAAGGAGTCAAATATCATGAAACATTTGACACAGAACAAGACAGTGATCGACTGGATCGAAGAGAAGATAGCTCTTGTATCTCCCGACGAAGTCATGTGGATCGACGGCAGCGAGGAGCAGCTTGATGCTCTGCGCGCCAAGGCCTGCGAGACCGGCGAGATGACCAAGCTCAACGAGGATCTCCTCCCCGGATGCCTGCTTCACAGAACCAAGCCCAACGATGTTGCGCGTGTTGAGAACCGCACATTCATCTGCGCCGAGAGCGCGGATCAGGCAGGTCCGACCAACAACTGGATGGATCCCTCCGAGGCTTATAAGATGCTCTATGATATAGCCAGAGACAGCTATAAGGGCAGAACAATGTATATTATCCCTTATTCGATGGGTCCTGTCGGCTCTCCGTTCTCGAAGATCGGCATTGAGCTGACCGACTCCATCTATGTCGTTCTCAACATGGCTATCATGACGAGAGTCGGCAAGAAGGTTATGGATACTCTGGGCGACAGCAACGACTGGGTTCGCGGACTGCACTGCAGCTGCGACATCGACCCCGAGAAGCGTTATATCTGCCAGTTCCCGCAGGATAACACCATCATCTCCGTCAACTCCGCTTACGGCGGAAACGTCCTCCTCGGCAAGAAGTGCTTTGCTCTTCGTATAGCTTCCTATCAGGGCTGGAAAGAGAGCTGGCAGGCTGAGCATATGCTTATCCTCGGCCTCGAGAACCCGAAGGGCGAAGTCAAATATATCTGCGCGGCATTCCCGTCCGCCTGCGGCAAGACCAACCTTGCCATGCTTATCCCGCCCGAGGGATACAGAAACAAGGGCTACAAGATCTGGTGCGTCGGCGACGATATCTCCTGGATCAGAAAGGGTCCCGACGGCAGACTTTATGCTATCAACCCCGAGAACGGTTTCTTCGGCGTTGCCCCCGGCACGAACGAGAAGTCCAATCCCAACGCGCTTGCCGCGACAAGAAAGAATACCATTTTCACAAACGTTGCGCTTAACCTTGACAACAACACCGTCTGGTGGGAAGGTCTCGACAAGAATCCGCCCGAGCACGCCATCGACTGGCAGGGCAGACCGTGGAACGGCAAGACGAGCGAGGAAAAGGGCGCTCATCCGAACAGCCGCTTCACTGCTCCCGCTGTCAACTGCCCGTGCATCAGCTCCGAGTTTGAGAATCCGGCAGGCGTTCCGATCTCCGCTATCGTCTTCGGCGGCAGAAGAGCTAAGCTCGCTCCGCTGGTCTATCAGTCAAGAAGCTGGAATCACGGCGTGTTCGTCGGCTCGATAATGGCTTCCGAGACCACCGCAGCAGCAGCCGGCGCAGTCGGCGTTGTCCGCCGCGATCCCATGGCTATGCTTCCGTTCTGCGGCTACAACATGGCTGATTACTGGCAGCACTGGATCGACATCGGCGCAGGCCTCGACGAGGATAAGGCTCCGAAGATCTTCAACGTCAACTGGTTCCGTAAGGACGACGACGGCAACTTCCTGTGGCCCGGCTTCGGCGACAACATGCGCGTGCTTGAGTGGATAATCAAGCGCTGCGAGGGCAAGGTCGACGCAGAGGAGACCGCTATCGGCTTCGTGCCCAAGGCTGAGGACATCAACCTTGAGGGCATCGAGGACGAGGTCAGCGAGGATCAGCTCAAGGAGATCCTGAGTGTTGACAACTCCCTTTGGGAGGACGAGGCAAAGGGTATCGAGGAGTTCTACGCTAAGTTCGGCGACAGACTTCCCAAGGCTCTGAGTGACGAGCTCAACACCCTCAAGGCTAATCTTGAGAAATAATTAAATAAAATTGCGGCAGACAGGATTTGTGCTTGTCTGCCGCTTTTTTATTTCTGGCTGCACTTTTGCCCGCAAATTGCGATGTGAATCGTAGGGACAGCCCTTGCGGCTGTCCGATATCGGCGCAGACCCAAAAAAACAACAGCCGTGATTCTCAACGAACCACGGCTGCTGATATTTATTTTTGCTTACAGTGTCTCAAATCTCTTTACGCCCTTGCGCTTGAGCCTTGCGAAGGATATCGCGGTTATTATCGCTATTACTGCTGTCGCGATCATCAGCGCGAACACATTCGGCAGCACCTGCACCGCGAACAGATAGACCGCGATGAGCACGATGATATACGCCCAGCCGAGACACATCGCGAGCATGATGCCGAGACTCTGCTTGACCGCTCCGCTCTCGCTGCTCCAGGTGAGGTTGGGCATCCTGATATTCACTCTGAGCCCAGAAACGGCGCACAGGAGCGTGAATACCTGCGGCAGGATAATCATGACCGCCGCCGTGAGAAGCTCCGACTTGAGGGCAATACAGAAGCATATGCTGCATATCAGCGCGGGGACGGCGGTGAAGAGCATATGGAGCTTCAGCTTCGCCCTGAGAATCTGCCACGAGGTGACGGGGAGTGAGCGGGCTATCCAGAGGCTCTTGCCCTCGAGGGATATCGCGGGCGCAGTGAGTATATTCATCGAAGAGAGCAGGCATAAAAGCAAGCACGCGAATGTCGGGGCATATTCCAGCAAATCCTCATCCATGCGGGTGACAACGCCGATAAACCAGTCACTTTTTATCAGCGAGAAAACAGCGACGGCTATCATAAACAGCGCCCCGAGCGAGCAGTTGAGCATATAAGACGGGCTCGAGAGGAAGTGGTTTATCTCGCGGCGCAGAAGCGCGCGGTCGGTGCCCTGCTGCTTGACCGTCTTTTCTTTGTAGACTGTCTTTGCGGTCTTTCCGCTGCTCGTGACGAGTTTTAAGAATGTGCGCGACATTATGAACCATGTCGCGGCGAGCAGAGCGAGAATGATGAGCGAAATTATAATCGTCGGGAGAACATCGCCCGCGAACGCCTTGCCGAAAATATAGAGCGGATAGGCGGACGTGCGCACCTTTGTGGCAACAGCCGCGCTGTTTGTAACGATGCCGGTGATTATCTCGTTCGCCCTGAAGTAGACATAGTAGTAGCCGCCGAGAAACGCTATTGAAACTATAACTGTTATAATGCTCTTGTTTTTTAATTTAACTGCGATTTTTGCAACGACCCAGCCGAGTATGCACGACAGTATGAGCACGAGAACAGTCACCATAACGGTCATTATAACGGCGGATATGCCGGATATTCCGGGGTGCGCGGTTATGAAATATACGCCGACGGCGGGGATTACCACAACGCCGGAATACATCAGCCCCATGAGATAGACTCCGATGAGGCGCGCCGCCATGATATCGCGCACGGGGATAGGCATCGAGAGCAAAAGGTCGTTGTCCTTTGCGTCATAGAGGCTCGAATATGTGTTGAACACGCTGCCGAAAACGCCGAAAAGCGCGGCGGTAGCGCCCATAATGGCAAAATAGAGCCAACTCATGCCGTAGGTTATCAGCGGGCGCATCGAATATGACATATAGCAGAACATTCCGCCGATGGCAAAAATCATGAGCAATATGAACAGCACTATCGAGAACGTCGCCGAGCGGGTAGATTTACCCTTGCCCGTCTTGCGGTCAATGAAGAAACTTTTATTGAGTTCGAGAAGCTGTTTTTTTATCAGTGTTTTCAGCATTCTTCTCCCTCCAGTTCGAGGAACACGCTCTCAAGGCTGGAGTCGCCCTTGACCTCTTCCATTGTGCCGGAGCGGATGAGCTTTCCGCTTTTTATTATCGCGACCTTGTCGCAGAGCTTTTCGGCAACTTCGAGCACATGGGTCGAGAAGAATATTGCGCCACCGGAGTTACAGACTTCGCGCATCATGCCTTTTAACAAATGCGATGCGGCGGGATCGAGACCGACAAAAGGCTCGTCCATGATAATTAACTTGGGCTCGTGGATCCACGCGGAGATTATCGCGAGCTTCTGCTTCATGCCGTGGGAATACGCCGAGATAGGCTGCGCGAGGTCGGCGGTCAGCCCGAACATATCGGCATATTTATGTATGCGCTCGCGGCGGTCGTCGGCGCTGACGCCGAAAATATCCGCGATGAAGTTCAGATATTTTATTCCCGTCATGTATTCGTAGAGGTCGGGATTGTCGGGGATATAGGCTATGATTTTTTTGCAGGCGAGCGGTTTTTCTTTTATCGAGATGCCGTTTATCGTTATCTCGCCCTCGTCGAACTGCAAAATGCCGACAACGGATTTGAGCGTTGTGGTCTTGCCCGCGCCGTTGTGGCCGATGAAGCCGTATATCTCGCCGGGCGCGATATGCAGCGTCAGGTCGTCAACAGCCTTTTTCTCGCCGTAGGTTTTGGTCAGGTTTTTGATGTTAAGCATAACGTCTCCTTTTCGCCCGCCGTGGCGGACAGATATCTTTTCCCTTTTCTATATTAGTATATTTTGCGCTGCCGGTCAATCCGGCTATGTTTTATTTTACGAACTCTTCACAAATCGCCGCGAATTTCTTTTCGCTCGGTATCTCGTGCGTTATGAACTTCCCGTTATAAAACAGCGAAAATGCGGTGTAGGCGCAGGGCGCGTTTTGAGCCTGCTCGCGCGATGAGATATGCACGGCGCTCAGCGGAAGATTCATATCGTTTGCCATGCCTTCAATTATCGGAACATATTTTGCCGTAAACGGGCACTGGCTTGTATAAAATATCTCGAACCCGCTGCCGTCAGTCTGGGCGATCTTTGCCTGCTCGCGAAAGCGCGGAGCGGGCGCGGACGGGTCAAACGGCAGATACATCAGCTCGAAATACGGCTCTGCCGAATCGGCTTTTATGAAGCCCTTATATTTCAGATACTTCGGGTCGGCGAGAAAACCGCGCTTCTTCGCCGATGAGAGTATGCACAGCCCCAATTTGCCCTTTTCGCGGCTGTCGCGGATACATTCGTTGAGCAGGTCGTTTGAATATCCGTGCCCCTTGAAAGAGCCGGAGACCCAGAGACAGTCGATGAACATATAGCCGGGCGCGTCTATCGGCGCCCATGCGTTTTCGTCGGGGATATACTCAATAAAGCACTTCCCGCGCGCGTCGGCTTTTAAAAATATCAGACCCTCGCCGAGCCTTTCGGCAAGCCACTGCTTTTTTGCAATGACCTGCGGGTCCTTGGCGTTTGATATGGCGCAGCATATGTGCTCGCTCTCAAGATTTTCGGGTGACAGGCGAATGTAGTCCATGGCTTCCTCCAATAATAATTATAAAACACTCGTTTTATAACAGCTGTTATAATTATATCATACTTTTTGTCGATGTCAACAAGGAGTAATTAAAAAAGGGCTGTCGCAAGGACAACCCTTTATTTTCACTGTGCAAACTGGCTGTTGTAGAGCTTCGTATAGAATCCGTTCTTTGCGAGCAGCTCTTCGTGCGTGCCCTGCTCGGCGACCTTGCCGTCTTTCATAACGAGAATGCAGTCGGCGTGGCGGATGGTTGAGAGTCTGTGCGCCACGACGAACGAGGTGCGCCCCTGCATGAGCGTGTTGAACGCATCCTGAACCTTCAATTCCGTTCTGGTGTCTATCGATGAAGTTGCCTCGTCGAGAATGAGCATCGGCGGCTTCATGAGCATGACGCGCGCGATGCAGAGCAGCTGTCTTTCACCCTCGGAGAGTCCGTCGTCATCGCCAATGACGGTGTCGTAGCCGTTTTTGAGGCGCTTTATAAAGCTGTGAGCGCGTGCCGCCTTGGCGGCGGCGATTATCTCTTCATCCGTGGCGTCGGGCTTGCCGAACGCTATATTCTCGCGGACTGTGCCGTTCTTTATCCAGGTGTCCTGGAGCACCATGCCGAAATGGTGTCTGAGGCTGTGGCGTGTGATGTCGTTTATATTCTCGCCGTCAACCTTTATGCTTCCACCGTCAACGTCGTAGAAGCGGAGCAGGAGATTGATAAGCGTAGTTTTGCCGCACCCTGTCGGACCGACAACGGCTATTGTCTTGCCGGACGGGGCAAAGAAATCGAAGCCGTCGATGAGCTTCTTGCTCTTGTCATATGAGAAGCGGACATTGTCGAACTCCACGCTTCCCTCGGGGTCGCTGAGCGACGAACAATTTTCGTCCGACTCCTCGGGCTTTTCGTCTATGAGCTCGAATATTCTTGCCGCGCAGGCGAGAGCGTTCTGGAGCTCCGTCACGACGCCGGAAATCTCGTTGAACGGCTTTGTGTACTGGTTCGAGTAGGCGAGGAAGCTAACGAATCCGCCGACGGTCACCATGCCGCCGATGGCGAATATTCCGCCCATGAGCCCGACTACGGCGTAGATAAGATTGTTGATAAATCTGGTGGTCGGGTTTGTAAGCGACGAGAAGAATATAGATTTGAGCGAATATTTGCGCAGCTTTTCATTGCTCTCGTCAAATCTTTCAACCGCTCTGTCTTCATAAGAAAACGCCTGAACGGTCTTTTGATTCTGTATCATCTCGTTGATAAGCGCAGTCTGCTCGCCGCGGGTCTCGGACTGCTTTTTGAACATCGAATAAGTGCGGCGTGCTATAAAACGCGCCGTGAACAGCGATATCGGGGTCAGCACCACGACCGCGAGAGTGATGAGCGGCGATATAGTGAGCATGAAAACGAGCGTCACCGCTATCGTGACAATGCCGGTGAAAAGCTGCGAGAAGCCTAATATGAGTCCGTCGGCGAACTGCTCCGCGTCCGCCGTTATGCGGCTGACGATGTCGCCGTAGGGGTGGGAGTCGGCGAACGCCACGGGGAGGGTCTGCATATGCGAAAACGCCTTTGAGCGTATATCGCGCACGGTGTTATAGGCTATGCGGTTGTTGATGATGTTCATCACCCACTGGAGCACTCCGCCGACTATGGCGCAGATCAGAATGCCGAAAAGGCACTTCTTTATGACTTCAAAATCAACGTTGCCGTGCAGCTTTATTCCGTCTATCGCGCGTCCGGCGAGGACGGGGATATAGAGTGAGAGAATGACGCTTGCAACGGAGAGGATGAGCGAAAGGAACAGCAGAAGCTTCGAGCGGCCGATGACCGCGATAACTCGTTTGAAAACGGTTTTGTTCTTCACGGTTACGCATCCTCCTTTTCAAGCTGGGAATCGAAAATTTCTTTGTAGACCTCGCACGAGCGCAGAAGCTCGTCGTTCGTGCCCATGCCGACTATCTCGCCCTCGTCGAGAACGACTATGGTATCGGCGTTTCTTATCGCCGCAACGCGCTGGGACACGGTTATGACGGTCGGGGCGAAGTCGGTGTTCCTCAGCGCTTTGTTCAGCGCCGCTCCGGTGGCATAGTCGAGTGCGCTCGCCGCATCGTCGAGGATGAGCACCTCTGGCTTTCTGACGAGGGCGCGGGCTATGGTCATTCTTTGACGCTGACCGCCCGAGAGATTTTTGCCCTCCTGTTCGAGGACGAAGTCGAGCTGTCCGCTCTTGTCCTCTATCATCTGCTTTGCCTGCGCCGTTTCGAGCGCCTGCCATATTTCTTCGTCCGTGGCGTCCTGCTTGCCGAAGCGGATGTTATCCCTGACCGTGCCGGCGAACAGGGCTTTTTTCTGCGAGACGACGCCTATTTTCGAGCGCAGAGCCTTTGTGTCGTAGTCGCGCACGTCAACGCCGTCAACGAGCACGCATCCGCCGGTGACATCGTAGAATCGCGGAATAAGATTGACGAGCGAAGTTTTGCCCGAGCCGGTTGAGCCGATAACACCTATCGAGCTGCCGCGCTTTATTTTGAGGTCGATATTGTGCAGCGATTCCTCGCTACCGTTATATGACAGGCACGCCTTGTCAAACTCGACCGAATATTCGCTGTTTTCGTTGCCGTCAGTGACAGTGCCGGGGACAGTGCCGGGCTCGATATCGAGCACCGATTGAATTCGGTTGCCGCAGGCTATCGCCTTTGTGACGCTGATTATGAGATTCGCGAGCTTTATCAGCTCAACGAGAATCTGTGACATGTAGTTATAGAGCGCAACGACCGCGCCGCGCGAGATGGCGCCGGAATCAACGCGTATTGCGCCGACATATATCAGTGCGATTATCGCGAGGTTTATGAGCACGAAGGTTGCGGGGTTCATGAAAGCGGATATCCTGCCGACAGCTGTCTGCATCTCGGTCAGGGCGTTGTTCTTCGCGTCAAAGTCCGCAATTTCCTCTTCCTCTTTGCAGAACGCTCTGACAACGCGGGTGCCGAGCAGGTTTTCGCGCGTCTTGCTTAGCAGCCCATCCAGTTTCTGCTGAACCTTGCGGTACATCGGTATGCACACGAGCATTATCGCGAACACGACCGCGGCGAGAGCGGGCACCGCAACGACGAACACGAGCGAGGACTTCGCGTCGACCGTGAACGCCATTATCACCGCGCCGAACACGACGAACGGCGAGCGCAGGACGAGGCGCAGGGTCAAATTTGTTCCGGTCTGAACCTGATTTATGTCGCCGGTCAGGCGGGTTATGAGCGTCGGCGCGCCGAGCGAATCGAGCTGGGAATAAGAGAGCTTGCCGATATGCTTAAAAAGCGCGTGGCGGATATCGGAAGCGAAGCCGACCGACGCTTTTGCCGAGAAATACTGCGCCACAAGCGTGCTGCAAAGACCCAGTATGCCGAGCAGACCGAGCAGCAGGCAGCGTTTGATAATATAAACTTTGTCGCCGTTCTCTATGCCGACGTCGATTATCGTCGAGACTATCAGCGGAACAGTCAGCTCGAACGCCACTTCAATGAGCTTGAAAAACGGCGCGAGAATACTTTCAATTTTGTATTTTTTCAAATACTTCAAAAGCTTTGACATGCTATTCTCCTCTTTTATATATTGCATTCTATAATGGTATATAATACCCTAAATAATACCATGAAAACGGCTTTTTTTCAAGATGCTGCGGCTATTTCCCGTTCCTTGACAGAGACGGGGAGCAGTGATAAACTTATCCGTTGTAGAAAAGAAACGGTGTGGTGAACGATGAAAGAAAAGGCTCTCAAAAAAGAGGAAGAGCTTCTCGAATGCGAAAAGCTCTGGATATTTGCCGTTATGATAGCGGTCGGCGGATTTTTCGGCGCATATACTTATGTTCAAAAGGGCGGCGTGTTCTGCAACGCGCAGACGGCGAACTTCGTGCTCATGGCGGTTCAGCTCGGGCGCGGGAACTGGCGCAAGGCGCTGTATTATCTTCTGCCCGCTTCGGCTTATCTGCTCGGCACGGTCATTTCGGAATTCTTGCCCAAGCATATAAACCGCCGCAAGATAGTCCGCTGGGACACGGCGTTCGTGGCGTTTGAAATGGCGTGGATATTTGCGCTCGGCTTCGTCCCGGACGATGCGCCGCCGCAGATCTGCCAGGTGGCTGTGAATTTTATCGCTTCGATGCAGTTCAACACATTCCGCCAGGCGAAAAAGATTCCGATGGCGACTACCTTCTGCACCAACCATGTCCGCCAGGTCGGCTCGAACCTCGTCAAGTGGCTTCGCAGCGGTAATAAAGAGGCGCGCGGCAAGATGTTCGCGCATCTGCTGATGATAGGCTCGTTTGTCGCGGGCGCGGTCGCTTCAACTTTTCTCTGCGGCTATCTCGGCGGCAAGACTATCTGGTGCGCGGAAATATTGCTCACGATAGTGTTCTTTGCGCTCCTGCGCGCCGATCTCGGCGAGGAACATGATAAACTCGATGTCGTTCCGCACGGTCATTGATGACAAGCTGTTAAGCTTTACATGATTTATAAATCAAAAAGCAAAAGCTCCCATGTGTCCCCGAATATGTTGATATATCGGGAAAGTCGCACGGGAGCTTCGGTTTTTGCGCTAAAAAATAAGTTTTATAATTGTAAAGTAAATCGCTTTACAATTCGTTTCAGCCCATTATTGGTATCTCGAGGAATGTGTAGGTAAAGCAATTGATAATATAGAAAATAAATGCGGCTGTCGGGACTGCATATCCCGCAAATTTTTTCGCTTTGCTATCGGAAAGTGAAGAATACATCGCTGCGCAGGCGATGAGCGTGAACATCTCGGTGTAGTAAAACACGCGCTGACCGGAGGCGTAGACGGACGAAGAGAATCCGAGCACTGCGGCGCAGCAGACAGCGGCGCTGAACAGCACGCCGACGGTAAACCCGAGCTTTTTATTCTTCTTGATGAGTGCCGCTATAAGAATGAAAAGGCTAAAGAGAAAGACAAAACAGAGCGCGATAACCGCGAGTTCGAGCGGAAGATAATTGCCGCTCTTGAACATCTTTTCAAAGCCCTTGTCCGGGGTGGTGCGGCGGATAATAATATATGCGGCGTTGACTCCGACGCACAGCACCGAGGCAAATATTGCAAAGACTGATATAATTTTCTTTATTTTCCGCGAGCCGCCGAACGCTTCATATACCGATGTGCCGAGCAGAACGAGAAAAACGACAGTTGTTATCAGCGAGAAGAAAAACGAAAACGCGAAATAATTCGAAAATCCGCAGAGCAGTTTTTCGAATATATTCATTTTAGAGAATCTTTCAAAACCCGACGCCGCTTCCATCGCTCCGCGCCCGCGAAGTCCGGGCGAGAGAATTAACACCGCGGCGGAAACCGCGCTCGGCAGGAGCGGAATGAATTGACGGAATCCGAGCCTGCGTTGATATGCCGAAAAAATCAGCAGAATCATCTGCAGCGCGAGCACAGCGGCGCAGGACTGCTCCTGAGATGCCGCGACGACAGAAGCAATCGCGGCGGCGACATATGCTATGGAATTCACGCGCTCGCCGAATACCTCAAACGTGAGCGGGGTCACCGTGATAAGCAGGGCGGCGAACGGAACGAGAAATGTGAACGAGCCCGCAAACCAGAACACTGACGGGTTGAGGCATGGCAGAAATACTGCCAACGGCACCGAGCAGGCGAAGATATATCGCTGTTTTGCGCTTGCCTTTTCGCCGAAAAAGTCCGACAGGCGGCAGAGAAAATACATTATATATATAATCAGCGCGGCGATGAACAGCTTCCAGAAAATGAGCGGCAGGCGCAGAAAATTTATCATCAGCCATTCGCCGACTATTCGCCCGGACACGGTTGTGTACCGCTCGTGCAGCCAGCTTGCGACTGTGAATCTGTTTCGGTGGAGTATGCCGAGAAAGTGACCGTCGTCGGTTTTGAGTATCAGCCGAGTGAACACCGTGCAGAAAAACAGCACGGCGGCGGAGAACGCGGCGATTATCGAGCGCGGAGAGCTTCGAAATTCTTTCAGCTTTTCTCTCATCTTTCGCCACCTCCCGCCAACGCATACGGATTTTCGGCGGTTCCGCTTCCGCAAAGAACGAGAATATTGCTGCGAAGATACATCGCCGGGCATACGCCGCACAGCTCGTCCGCCGCGAGCGTTTTATAGAACCCGCCGGTCGTGGTGACCGCCGTAACGCTGCTCTGATTTGTCGAAACCGGCGAGCTTGTCCAATACCAGCAGTATTTGCGCAGAGTTAAATAGCGCGAAGTATCATTTTTAATGCACTGCTCGGTCGGGCTTCTGCGGCGGTCGGCGGTGCTTATATTTTTGAGCATATCTTTTGACGGCAGGAATATTGAATCGCCGTTTTGGTCGGGCGATATGAGCGAAAGGTCATTATTTGAAAAATTCTCCGGGCTTAAAAATCCGCTCTCTGAATTGAGCCATGCGCGCAAGGGAGAGGTGAGATAATCGGAGCTGCCGATGCCGTCCTCGGACGGGTCGAACGCCCTGAAGCACAGCACTTTTTCGCTCATGAGCAGAGTTTTGTCGCCTGTTTCGATGACTCTCCATACAATAGTCTCGCCGAGATACGAGCCGATGGCTATTCTGTCGCCACTCTTGAGTGTGACTTCCCGCGATTCATTGCCACCGACGCTGACGGACGAAGAAAACAGCAGGTGAGCCGATGCGTTTTTGATTTTTGCGTTCTCGATAAAAGTCAGCGCAAATAGCAATATTGCCGCAATTGCAGCCGCTCTGAAAGCCTTTTTCATCGTCTCATCCTTTTGCTTTTTATTTTACATATACTATGTCGAGCTCGTTGCACGGACCGCCCAGCTTCTGCTTCCCGGCGGAGTTCAATCCGAGCATGCCGTTTGCCGCGAAAAATTCGCTCTCGATAACGCACGGCTTGTTGAGGTTCTTGAGCTGAGTCGCCTTTGTGCCGGTCGTGTTGCCGATGCCCTTGACATACATCGATGAGCAGTTGCCGCCGTTTAGCAAAAACGCATTCCTCGCGCCGTATGCTATGAGGACTTTCATCATGTTGTCGAGCGGCATAAATTCGCCCATAGCCATGATATATTTGTTCTCTGATATCTGCGCAAAAACGGTGCGGTTGTGATAATAAGTGTCGTGCTCGTTGGTTGCCTTGCCGTTTGTTATGACTTGTCTTTGATAGCGCAGGGAATTGTAGACGCCCTGTGAGATATACGATTTGCAGTTCTCGTTTGTGAGCGTTTCGACTTTCCATGTGCCGTTTTTGAAGATCAACAGTCGTTTCTGCCCCTGACCATCAGTCGAAACGACCGAGCCGTTGCGAATTGTCGGCGCACCTCTTTTGTATGTTGAGCCGTCTTCGCCGTTTATCGCTATGAGCGCGCCGCTCTTTCTGCCCATATCCTCAACCTTGCCGACATTTGTGCCGAGAAGCTGTTGGCTTGAGGCAACACCGATATGCTCGGGCGAGCAGGTGATTATCGCAACATTGATTATAGGCTGATAGGTGACTGTTTTATCATAGTCGATTGCTCCGTCCGCGTTCGCTTTTTTGAAAGCCTGAGTTATCTGCGGTCCGTATGCTATGCGATGGATTTCGATATTCACTCCGTTTGAGTTGAGCTTCCACGCCCTAAGCACCTTTGCGCCGGCAACACTTTTCACGCTTCCTGCGCTGACTTCAAGCTTGCCTTTTGAAGTTGAGCCGGAATTGTTCGATTTTGCAGTCGTTGCAGGTTTCGATGCCGGTTTATTTGCTGTAGGTTTTTGCGTGCTCTGTACAGTGCTCGGCTCTGCGGATTCGGATACCGCTTCTGAACTTGCCGCTGTTTCTTCTGCGCTCGTCTGCGCGTTGGCTTCGGTTTCTGCGGCGGATATGTCTTCTGCCGCGGTCGTGCCGGACTCGGGCGTTTTTGTGCCGCATGCCGTGAAGCTTATGAGAACCAGCAGGCACGCGAGCAGAAGCGCGAATAATTTTTTTGTCATAAGTATCCTCCTTTTGAATATTTCTTCCAAATCGATTATATCATTGTGCCTCACTCAATTATATGCTGCAAGCGCATTTTGACAAATAATTTTTCGTCATTTTGCACTCTTTTTTATATAGTGTATATGTATATTCTCTCTTAATTTTTGCTTTAATGCGCTGATACTTTATGATATAATTAAAGCAGCGGCGGGCGAGTATGCATATGCTAACCGAACTTGCCGCGCCCGATATGCATCGTTTGTGCATAAATTCTCTGAAAGGGTGAAGATATATGAAATATGCTGTAGTTCTCTGCGACGGTATGGCGGATTATCTCGTTGAGGCTCTCGGCGGCAAGACGCCGATGGAAGTTGCAAAGAAGCCCAATATCGATGCGCTCGCGTCGAGGGGCGAAGTCGGACTTGTTAGAACCGTTGCCGCCGGACTCAAACCCGGCAGCGATGTTGCAAATATGAGCGTGCTCGGATTCGATCCGAAGAAGTGCTACACAGGACGCTCGCCCCTTGAGGCGGTCAGCATCGGAGTCAAGATGAGCGAAACGGATATCGCTCTGCGTTGCAACCTTGTCACCTTGAGCGACGAGGCGGATTACGGCGCAAAGACCATGCTCGACTACTCCGGCGGCGATATCTCGACCGAAGAGGCGGCGCAGATAATTGAGACCGTGCAGGAGCATTTCGGCAGCAGCGAATTTGATTTTTACAGCGGCGTGGCTTATCGCCATTGCCTTATCGTACATAATGGCACGACGGATCTCGGCAAGATGACTCCTCCGCATGATATCTCTGGCAGAGTTATCGGCGAATATCTTTCGACTTCTCCAAACGCCGAAAAGCTCATTGCCATGATGCGCGAGAGCTACGATCTTCTTAAAGATCACCCCGTGAACAAGAAGAGAATCGCCGAGGGCAAGCTCCCCGCAAATTCTATCTGGCTCTGGGGCGAGGGAAGCCGTCCTGCTCTGCCGTCCTTTGAAGAGAAGTTCGGCGTGAAAGGCAGCATCGTCTCGGCAGTCGACCTGCTCAAGGGCATCGGCATCTGCGCCGGCATGAACACCCCCGAAGTCGAGGGAGCAACCGGCTATATCGACACGAATTTCGAGGGCAAAGCGAACGCTGCAATCGACGAATGGCGTAAAGGTCAGGACCTTGTCTATATCCATGTCGAGGCTCCCGACGAGTGCGGTCACAGAAACGAGCCCGAAAACAAAGTCAAAGCAATCGAACTTATCGACAGCCGCATAATGCCTATAATCCTTGACTACCTCAACACTCAGGACGATTATAAAGTCATGGTTCTGCCGGATCATCCGACCCCGATAGCGACCCGTACCCACGCTTCCGACCCCGTGCCGTATCTGATTTACCGTAAAGGCAAAGAGCTTGACAGCGGCGTTGCGAGCATAAATGAAAAATCAGCGTCCGAGACCGGCAATTTCATCGATCCCGGCTTTGATCTTATGGGTCATTTTCTCAAAGACTGATAAAAAGGAGGAGACAAAATGAGCTTTAATATAGAAACAAAGTGCGTGCAGTCCGGCTACACTCCGAAAAACGGCGAGCCGCGCGTTGTGCCGATAGTCCAGAGCACGACATATAAATACGAATCGAGCGAGCAGATGGGTAGGCTCTTTGACCTGCAGGAGTCCGGATATTTTTACACCCGTCTCCAGAACCCGACCAACGACTGCGTCGCCGCGAAGATAGCCGACCTTGAGGGCGGCGTCGGCGCGATGCTCACTTCGTCCGGTCAGGCGGCGTCGTTCTTCTCCGTTTTCAATATCTGCTCCGCAGGCGACCATGTCGTTGCCGCGTCCGCGATATACGGCGGAACTTTCAATCTTTTCAATGTCACGATGAGAAAGCTCGGCATCGATTTCACTTTCGTTCGCCCCGATGCGACGGAGGAGGAGCTCAACGCGGCATTCAAAGATAACACCAAAGCCGTATTCGCCGAGACTATCTCGAATCCCTCGCTCGTTGTACTCGATATTGAAAAGTACGCGCGCGCGGCTCATTCCCACGGCGTGCCGCTGATAGTTGACAACACTTTCCCGACTCCGATAAACTGCCGCCCGTTTGAGTTCGGCGCGGATATAGTCACCCATTCGACTACAAAATATATGGACGGTCACGCGACAAGTGTCGGCGGAGTTATAGTTGACAGCGGCAACTTCGACTGGACTCAGAACGACAAGTTCCCGGGGCTCACAACTCCCGACGAGTCGTACCACGGCGTTGTATATACCGAGCAGTTCGGCAAGGCTGCATATATAACGAAGTGCACAACTCAGCTCATGCGCGACCTCGGCTCAATTCAGTCTCCGATGAACGCATTCCTGCTCAATCTCGGACTCGAGACTCTGCATCTGCGTATGCCGCGCCATTGCTCAAACGCTCTCGCCGTTGCAAAGTTCCTGAAGGCTCATCCGAAGATCGAATCCGTCCGCTATCCCGGCCTTGAGGGCGACGAATACTATGACCTCGCGCAGAAGTATATGCCCAACGGCACCTGCGGCGTCATTTCGCTGAGAATAAAAGGCGGCAGAGAGGACGCAGTCAGATTCATGGACAGCCTCAAGCTCGCGGCGATAGTCACCCATGTTGCGGACAGCCGCACCTGCTGCCTGCACCCGGCGAGCACGACCCACCGCCAGCTCACCGCGCCGGAGCTCGACGACTGCGGAGTCTACGAAAATCTCGTCAGACTTTCTGTCGGAACAGAGAATGTCGATGACATAATCGCCGATCTTGACGCGGCTCTCGCGAACGTCTGATATTGGCAAAATAGACAAAAATCACGCGTAAAATTTTATGCATAAAACCCGGCTGCAAGTTTTCCTGCAACCGGGTTAATTTTTTGTCACTGCATATGCGGCTTATGCGGAATATTTCTATATAGCTATTAAAACTGCGCTGTAAAGGTTTTTGCTTTACGTATATATTCCAAATAGTCATCAAAACTTAAAAGTTATCCACATTATCCACATAGTTATCCACATCAGCAAGGAGGAAAGCTTTACCGCTTGCGGAAAAGAATCAATGAATAATCGCTGAATATTAGGTGAATATCAATGAATAAATTCAAAATTGCGCAAAAAATACCGCCCGGATTTCTGAAGGAAAAAACACGGGCGGTTTCAATATTTTTATGTTGCTCAGTCGATGAACGGGAGACTTCTGACGAGATCGTTTATCCCGCCGAGCGAGCCGTGGAAGAAGCTGCGTATCATTTCGAACACAGTCATCGACGCGGTTATCGCAAACAGCACTCCGACGATTATCGCAATAATAACTGCGAGTCCCACGCCGACTGCGAGACCTATCAGCGTGAACTGACCGATGCCATTGGCGACCTTCGGCTTGTCGCTCTTCCATATAAGATAGAGCACGAGGCTGACGAGCGGCAGGAACCACAGCAGCGGACCGAAGAAGCCGAGGAAAAATCCGAGAACTTTCCATCCGCCGGTGCTTTCGCTTTCCTGCTCGGGCTTCTTGTTCGCTTTCGGCTGAACAGGTGCGGGAGCAGGCAGGGGAGCCGGCTCTTTCGGAATATCATTATGTACGGGCTGAGTATCTTCTGCGGCGGGCTGTTCCTGCGCCGCGCGTCTGGCGTCGCTCTCCGCGAGGCTCACAGGTTCGCCGCAGTAAGGGCAGACCTTGAATCCGTCTTCGAGCTGCTTTCCGCAATTTCTGCAAAACATAATATCACTCTTTCGCTTTTGTGTCCGCGCAGATTACTTGTCGCCCGACTTCTTTTCGAGTTTGCGCTTGTTGCCTTTGTCGTCTATTATATATGTATTGTCGAGCTGGGCGGTGAGGCTCGCTTTGAAATCGGCGACATACTGCTTTTTGAGCCCCTCCCATTCGGCGAATTCCTCTTCGCTCAGATCCCTCTCCTGCGACAGGTGATAGAGATCGTTCATGCGCTTTATCTCTTCTTTTTTCATGTCTGCCTCCGTGAGCTTATATAATACATTTATTATATACTATGCTGCGGATAAAGTCAATTTGAGCGGTAGATTGTCGATTTTATCGCGCTATCGGCAAAATTTTTTCGTAAATCATAAGCGAGCAAATGGTATGAAAAAACGAGAAAACGCGAGGAAAACGGAGATAGCAAAACATAAATTAAAATTTAAAGAAAAAGTGCTTGACAAGCATAGAGCGATGTGGTAATATATCGTAGCATTAAGAAATCGGAGGTAACAAGTATGTCAACTTATATGCCCAAAGCGGGCGACATCACCCGTAAGTGGTATGTCATCGATGCTGCCGGTAAGCCTCTCGGCAAGGTAGCAGTTCAGGCTGCCGTCCTTCTTCGCGGCAAGCATAAGCCCACATTCGCTCCTCACGCCGACTGCGGCGATCATGTAATCATCATCAACGCTGAGAAGGCTGTCCTCACCGGCAACAAGCTCAACCAGAAGATGTATTATCATCACACCGGTTATATCGGCAACATGAAAGAGGTCAAGTACAGCACCCTCATGAAGACAAAGCCCGAGTTCGCTGTCGAGCTTGCAGTCAAGGGTATGCTGCCCGATTCTACTCTGGGCCGCACCGCTCTTACAAGACTCCGCGTTTACAGAGGCGCTGAGCACAAGCACGAAGCACAGAAGCCCGAAGAGTGGGCTCTTTAATGAAGGGAGGCAATAAATAATGTACGATTCAGTTCCTTACTTCTACGGCACAGGCCGCAGAAAGAAATCAGTCGCCAGAGTCCGTCTTTATGCCGGCACCGGCAAGATCATCATCAACGACAGAGAGATTGACAATTATTTCGGCCTTGAGACCCTCAAGCTCATCGTCCGCCAGCCTCTCGCTCTTACAGGCACCAGCGAAAAGCTCGATGTCATCTGCCGCGTCAACGGCGGTGGCGTGACCGGCCAGGCAGGTGCTATCCGCCACGGTATCTCCAGAGCACTCCTTCAGTATGATGCAGAGCTTCGCCCCGCACTCAAGAAGGCAGGCTTCCTGACCAGAGACCCGAGAATGACCGAAAGAAAGAAGTACGGTCTCAAGGGCGCTCGCCGTGCACCCCAGTTCTCGAAGCGCTGAATTTTTACCGCTTACAAGACGAATATCAGCTCCCGGGCAGCATTGCTGTTCGGGAGTTTTTCTGCATTTTTGAAGGACTTTTTTGAAGGACTTTTTGCGCCCGGCAGCTTTTTTTGGGAGACAAACTCCCGAGTTTTCAGTTATTTCTTGAAAAATCAATGCGTTGTGATATAATTAATATTGAGAAATGAGCTTATAAAGGAGTGACTTGTTCGGAACAGGAAATATAACGGACATAAGAGAACCGAAGCCCTTGCTCTTTTGGCGCAGTGCGGCATATCAAGGAAAGGTAACAGGAAAATGAAAAAGCGCTTTATTTCTTTTGCACTCGTGTGCATTCTCTTGCTGATTTTTCCCGCGTGCTCATTGAAACAGAACAATGACTACGGAGGCGATCCTATGGAATTTAAAAGCTTTAAGCTGACGGAGAACAACTGCTCGGCACAGAACGCCGTGTATGAGGGATGCAAAACAGAGGACGGAGTACATCTTGAGTATTATATGAGCTCGAACGACTGGGATAACGAGCTGTCCTGCTTTGTCGAATCCCGCGACGTCATCCGCTCAGTTGACGGGGACGAGAATCTCTACCGCGAGGTGTGCGCCCTGTTCGGAAATTGTAGAATAGATGAATGGGCGGGCTTCCGAGGCGCAAATCCCCCCGATGTTCTCGACGGAAGCTCGATGAGCTTTTCTGCTGTCTTGGCGGACGGAACGGAGATTGAGGCGAGCGGGAGCAATAACTTCCCGAAAAATTACCAAACATTAAGAGCCGGGATTAACAGGCTGATAACCTCGAATAAAATAAGAAGCACCGAGTTTTCCGAAGGGAGCTATGCGATTTCGCTGCCCAAAAGTTGGGTAGGCGTAGTCAGCGCCAGTTTTTCGGAGGGCATGGTGGCGTTTTCAGTCGATAAAACGGACGGCGATGAGCTCACTTTCTTTATAATCGATACCGGCAACGGCTATTCCTCGGACTCCTACAAGGGCAGAGTGGAAGTGGGGCGGCTTGTTTCGGACGAAAACACCCTGTTTGTTACGGCGCGCGACCATTATCGGATAAACGCATACTCGGAAAAAGTTTCCGATGCCGCGCTTGCGCTTTGGGAGACCTATGAGAGCGACAAGCAAGCAATAATAGAAAGCCTGCACGGCATAAACGGGTATGAGCTTTATCCCGAGGACGGGTCTATTCTGCATGAGACCGACGCGCGGGATTTGGCGGATAAGGCGCGAAGCCTCTGGCTGACTCTGAATTTTGCGGGCGAGTATTCCGCCGGGGAGAAGCCCGTGACAATAAGATTCAGAAAGTATATTCCAATGTTTCCCCAATACCGGTATGTGACCACGATGGAAGAGGTCCGCAAAAAATTTTTAGAGGTCTTTTCCGAGGAGTTTACAGATAAAATACTGAGCCAAGCTGTCGCCGACAGGGATTTGATAGAGCATAACGACAACATATATGTAGCATATAAGAAAAACGACGGCGAAGTTTCCTATAACAGCTGGATGCATCACGTAGAGGATGACGGCAACGGGAATTTCACGGTTGTTATGGCCGTAAGAAAACGCTCGGTTGACGATATCATCTATGTCAAGCTGCCTACAGGGAAAAATGCGGAGGGAAAGTTCGTGTTTACCGATTACCCCTATTGGGATAAATCAAAATAATCCTCGCGGATACACTCCGCAGGGAACGAAAAGTTTTCTTGTAAATCGCCGCTCTGCGTGATATAATCATATCGATAAAATTTTATCAAAGAGGGGATTTTTATGAAAACCGCAATTTACGGCGCGGGGTCGCTGGGCACCGTGCTCGGCGCATATCTCGCGAAGGCGGGCGTGGATGTCGATCTTATCACGCGCAACCGCGAACATGTCGACGCGCTCAACAAAGATGGCGCGAAGATAATCGGCACTGTCAATATGACCGTCCCTGTTCACGCGCTGACTCCCGACGAGATGACCGAAAAATATGAGCTGATAATCTTGCTGACAAAGCAGCTCGACAATGTAAATGTTCTGAAGAATCTTCAGAAGAACATGACCGATGACTGCATCGTCTGCACGTTTCAGAACGGACTCCCGGAGCTCTCTGTCTCCGAGGTTGTCGGCGAGGACAGAACGATGGGCTGCACCGTCGCTTGGGGCGCAACGCTCCACGGCAAGGGCGTTTCGGAGCTTACGAGCGAGCCCGACAGCATGAGCTTCGGTCTGGGCAGGATGAACGGTCAGAAGGACGACAAACTCATGCAGGTCAAAGCTCTGCTTGAGAAGATGTGCCCCGTCGAGGTTGAGGATAACTTCATGGGCGTCCGCTGGTCGAAGCTGCTCATCAACGCCGCATTCAGCGGTATGTCAGCCGTTATCGGCGGCACTTTCGGCGACGCCGCAGAGAACAAGACCTCCCGTGTCTGCTGTCAGAATCTTATAAAAGAGTGCATCGATGTTGCCGCGGCGGCGGGAATAAAAATCGAGCCGGTTCAGGGCAAGGATATCGTCAAGCTTCTCGACTACAAGGGCAACGGCATAAAGAAGAAGATATCCTTCGCGCTCATCCCGATCTGCATCAAGAAACACAGGCTTCTCAAGGCGAGCATGCTCCAGGATCTTGAAAAGGGCAAGAAGTGCGAAGTTGATGCAATAAACGGCGTTGTCTGCGCCTACGGCAGAAGGTACGGCGTGCCGACTCCGTATAACGACAAGGTCTGCGAGATAATCCACGGCATTGAGGACGGCAAGTATACATATACATTCGACAATGTAAAGCTGTTCGCCAACCTGCCGAAATAAGAGGTATATTCAGCATAGACCAAATAACAGACCCCGACTATGATTTGTAGTCGGGGTTTATGCTGTTCTGTCACGCAGAATTACAGATTTTACGTTACACCGAAAGGTGCATAGAAGCGCGTTATTTGTCGAAGAATCTATTTTGGCTCCCCTGCAGGGGAGCTGGATTGGCGAAGCCAAGACTGAGGGGTTATTTCGCTTCGCCCAAAGTTGTGCAGTAGGGGCGGATATTATCCATCTGCGAAATCTGCGGTGATTTATTGTCGTGCATCTTGTAGGGTGCGGCGACCTCGACGCACCGCTGCCGCGATAGCGGTACGGAATCTTTGATTTTACCGACCGTAGGGACAGCCCTTGCGGCTGTCCTCTATCGGCGCAGCCGATACAGGGTTATAGCAATTGTAATTTATTGATAATTAGCTTCTACCTTCGCTACGCACTCTAATCAAAGGATGTATAATACCCGCGTTTCGGCATTTTCTTTTTATTTGAAAAAGAAAACGCCTGCAAAAGAAAAGCAAACTGTGCCCACAAAAAGGCAAGCAAGCATCGCTTAA
>SAMEA104315420__coassemble_369_pt1 | contig 31990 bp, 25 predicted proteins | sample SAMEA104315420__metabat2_low_PE_006 | metagenome-assembled genome bin SAMEA104315420 (sample SAMEA104315420) | gut metagenome | biome: Monkey gut; feature: monkey-associated habitat; material: faeces | place: China | collected 2013 | reverse complement strand
AACAGAACTGGTGGCATAAGAATTTTTGTGTCTACTAACTATTGACTACTTCAGAGTAAAATCTGCCGGTATTTTTATTGACTGCACATTGGCGGTATTGTATAATCAACTAAAAAGCCCAAGGGGGAACAGAATAAATGCTCACTATAAAAGACGGCGAGTTCAAAATGGACGGCAAGAGCTTCCGCATATATTCCGGCTCGATGCACTATTTCCGCATCATGCCCGAATACTGGGAGGACAGGCTCAAAAAGCTCAAGGCGGCGGGTTTCAACACGGTTGAAACATATGTCTGCTGGAACATGCACGAGCCGCGGAAAGGCGAATTTGACTTCACCGGCAGGTTCGACATCAGGCGTTTTATCAAGACGGCGCAGGAGGTCGGGCTCTATGCGATAGTCAGACCGGGTCCGTATATCTGCGCGGAATGGGACTTTGGCGGACTGCCGGCATGGCTGCTCAAGGACAGAAACATGCGTCTGCGCTGCGCCTATCCCGAATATTTGCAGCACGTTTCGGACTTCTATCACAGGCTGTTTGAGGAGATCGGCGATCTTCAGCAGAGCGAGGGCGGCAACATAATCGCGATGCAGATTGAGAACGAATACGGAAGCTACGGCAACGACAAGGAATATCTCAGATATATCGAAAAGCTGATGCTCGACTGCGGCACAAAGGTTATGCTCTTCACCTCCGACGGCGACGACAACAGCATGCTCTCCGGCGGCACGCTCCCCGATGTGTTCAAGACGCTGAACTTCGGTTCGCGCGCGTCCGAGATATTCAACGCCATGGACAGATTCCACGAAAACACCCCGAAGATGTGCACCGAGTTCTGGTGCGGCTGGTTCGACCACTGGGGCGAGGAACATCACACTCGAGGCTCGGACAGCGTTGCAGGCGAGATTAAAGATTTTCTTGACATCGACGCGAGCTTCAATTTCTACATGTTCCACGGTGGCACGAACTTCGGCTTCACTGCCGGAGCGAACTGCTACGAAGAATATCAGCCGACGGTCACGAGCTACGACTACTGCGCGCTGCTGACCGAATGGGGCGACTACACGCCCGCATATTATGCAGTCAGAGAGCTTCTGCTCAAGGCTCAGAACCTGCCCGAGACCGAGCTTCCCGCATCGCCGGAGCTCCAGACGATAGGCAAAGTCGAGCTTGACGAGAGCACGTCGCTGATGAGCAACTTCGACAATCTCGGCGAGCGCCACCGCGTTCCCCTGCCCGAGAGCATGGAATATTTCGGTCAGAACAGCGGCATGATCTATTACGAGACAAAGCTCGAACAGATATATGACCCGCGCGAGCTGCGCGTTGCGAATGTCCACGACACTGCGTACATTTATATAGACGGAGAGCACAAGGCAACTATTGACCGCCGCGACGAGAACAAAGTCGCAGGCTATGATACATTCAAATTCGACGGCTGCACGGACGGCTGCACGATAGGCGTATTGGTTGACGCGATGGGACGAGTGAACTACGGCGAGCACCTCTACGACCGCAAGGGCATTGACGCCATCCGCTACGGCAATCAGAATCTCATGGGCTACGACGTTGTCACGCTCCCGCTCGACAATCCCGAGAAGATAGACTTTTCGCTCGAGGGCGGCAAGTATCCCCTCTTCATGCGCGGACATTTCAAGGCGCAGAGCCAAAATGACTGCTTCGTTCACCTTGACGGGTTCAAGAAGGGCTGCGTATACATAAACGGCTTCAATATCGGCCGTTACTGGGAGATAGGCCCCCAGCGCGCGCTGTACATTCCCGGAGTTCTGCTCAAGGACGAGAATGAGATAATCATCCTCGAGCTCGAGGGCTGCGAGAAGGCTGAGGTCGAGATAAACGCCGAGCCGGATTTGGGATAAAAAACATATACAAAACACAAAACCCCGAGCTGTGAAATACAGTCCGGGGCAGTCTGTAGCAAAAACCATTTTTGAATGCTTTGCAGGCATCAAAGCATTCCTTGTGTAAAATGAGATGGCACGGTGCGCCGGAGGATTTGTTTTGAATTTGAGCTTCCATTACAACAACCCCTCAGTCACGGCGAAGCCGTGACTGCTCCCCTTACACAGGTGAGCCTTGAGACCGTGCAATAATATACTTTTTCGACAGACAAACCCCCGGGCTGTGAAATACAGTCCAGGGTTAGCTTATTTAAGATAAAAATTACTGCTTTGCGCCGTTATCGAACATCTCGAGAGCCTTGACACTGATTGCGAAGCAATCGGCGAGACCCTGCTCGTTCATGTTGTCATAGGTGTCTCTTCTGGTGTGATAGTAGTCCTCAAGCTTATGGTTGAGTCCGGTGACGCCGGTCGCTCTGAAGCCCGCCTGCGCGAACGCTGCGGAATCGGTAGCGCCGCCGAGAGGCGGAACCCAGCCCTTCTTACAGGAGATATCAAGCTCCTTAGCAGCCTCCATAAACAGGTCGGAGACATCTTTATCCGCCTTGACCGTGCCGTTGAGGTCGCGGTAGTTGGTCATAAGGTACTTGGGATCGTGAATCGTATCATAAGAGAAGATGAAGGTCGGGACATCGTCGAACTCGCCCTTATGAGCCGCGCACCACGCCTTTGCGCCGCGCAGACCCGCTTCCTCGGAGCCGGTGAGGATAACGCCGACTTCGGTGTTTTCGAACTCGATGCCCTCTTCCTTGAGAGCCTTGAGGATGGCTATGCCCATATAGCAGCCGGAAAGGTTGTCGTTCGCGCCGTCAACGATGCGGTTCTCGTTCCACATCCAGTAAAGACCGATAAGGAACGGAACGAACACGAGACCGATAAGGCGAAGAAGTCCGAGGGTCTCGTCTACGTCGAACGAGACATACTCGAGTCCGTTCTTTGCGACGAGCATTATGGAAATGACAAGATAATAGACAGCGCCGATGCCGCAGATTATCGCGTGACCCTCGAAGCCGACACCGCCGAGCTTATAGTTGACAGGCCACTCCCATGCGGCATCCGGATGACCGTTGAAGAATATGCGGCGCTTGACTTCGCCCTTGCAGCTCTTGACTGCGGTGACGTTATGTCCGGTCTTTTCGGGGAAGAAGCGATCGATGAATTTCTTATAGAGTCCGAACTGCATAAAGACTATAAGCAGGCCGACGACGATAAGGATTATCGAGACGAGCGGATAGAAGAACGAAATAGCGACCGCCGCGAGAACGAAGGTAATCGTGAAATATATCCAGCCGAAGAACGAACCGGGGTTCTCTTTGAACGACTCGACGTCGGCTCTCTCGCATCCGCACTCATTTTTCAGTACGTCCGCCATATACTCACATGCCTGCTGCTCGCCTTTGGAGCCGGGATCGCGTTTTTCGAAGTCCTTGCATATGTGGGTTATCTCGCTCACCATATACTCGGCCGCTTCTTTCTTCTTGTCAATGACTGACTGAAGATTCATTTTTATTACCTCCTTAAATATAAGTCAAGCGGCCGCCCGAAACCGCAAATACGGTTCGCGGCAGCCGCTCAAAATACTTTTTTTACTGGCGGGAACCGGTGAAGCCGTTTGCCTGCTGGAACTTATCAATCTTGTCGATAACACCGAGGACAACATCGAAGCCGTCGCCGACGGTGTCAACGCTGAAGCGCTCGGGCATATCGCGCCAGGTGTGATAATAATAGGTCAGGGTCGGATCCTGAGCCGCAAATGTAACGGACTTCATGCCCGCCTTGGTCATCGGGGTGCTGTCGCAGCCGCCGACGGGGTTATGTATGCAGCCGTTGGACTTGCTCTGAATACCGAGCTCCGAGAAAGTATCCTTGAACATCGTTTCAAGATCCTTGTCGAAGCGGCAGAACTGCCAATCGTCCTTGATAACGACCTCGAAATAGTCCTTATCGGCGACGGAGTCGATATTTATGTTCCACGCGTTTTCAAGAATGGCCTCGCCCTTATGAGCGCGGGTGAACGCGATAGAGCCGCGGAGTCCAGCCTCCTCGGAGCCGCAGTTGAAGTCGATGATGCGGCAGTTCTTGGGCATCTTGTCGGGATTCTCTTTGAAATACTTTGTAACAGCATAGCTGATAGCGCAGCCGGAGGCGTTATCCATAGCGCCGCGGGATGCGTTGCGCGGATCGGGATCAGCCCACATGACAAGGAACGCGCAGCCGATAGCTGTAACGAGGGGCAGGAAGCGCATAGCGAACATGAAGTTCACAAACGCGGGAGAAGCAAAAGCTTCCGCTGCCCAGCTTGCGCCGAAATAATAGCCGGTGTAGAGAGTCGCGACGGCAATCGAAGTGCCTGCAAGGAAGAAGAAGCAGAGAGCGCCGAAGCCGACCTTACCGAAGGTGGCAACGAGGCCGAGTGCGGGGTTTGTCTTAGTGAACTTCGAAGCGTGCTCGGAATGACGCCAGTTCCAGCTGGTGTCGGTATGACCGGAGAGGATGATGGTGTAGTCATACTTGCCGTCCTCCGGGAGCAGCTCGCCATAGGTGTTCTGCGATACTTCCTGCTTGAAGAACATATCGAACCAGGTCTTATAAAGGAAAACGCTGCAGACAAGCCAGACGATGCATGCCGCCGAAGCGAGAGCCATGCCGTACCAGACTGCGGGGATGCCCATTGCGATATAGACAAGGGCGCTCAGCGCGAGACCGAGCCAGCCTGCATAGGGGATTCCGCCGATGGACGCACGCGGGGAAACCGCAAACTCTTCGCGAACGGGCTCGATGCCGATCTCTCTGAGCTTATCGCCCATATAGGCGGCAAACTTTTTTTCGCCGTCCGAACCCGGCAGTCTCGAGCCGATGTTCTTCGCGGCATGATTGATTATGTCGTATACCTCTTCGGCATACTTTCTGTGTTCTTCTTTCATGAAAAAGCGACACTCCTTTTGAAAATGTGCCATAATTATACAATAATTAGATACAGAATTGCAATAGAGTTTAAAGAGAATATAAAAATTTCTTTAAATCTTTGTGAACGAGTAAATTTTTTCGGCGTCAGGCGGAAACGATAATAAATGCAAAGGCGCTTTTTTCTATCAGAAAGGATAAAATTAAAATGAATAAAGAAAACGACAAAAAATTCGACGGCAGCCACTGCCCCACCCCGAGCTCCGACCCCGTCATGGGCGAACCCGAGGACTCATTCGACATGGTGAACAAATACGGAACCTACAACATTCAGCCAACCTCGCAGACGGAAAATTCTTTTCCGCATATTGCGCAGGGACTGCCGAAAAAGCGCAAAAGTGCAAAGAAAATGCGATAATATCATAAAGGATCAAATTAATTGATACTTCGTGTGAATAAACCAAACAATCGATATAACAATTATACTCGCACCTTATCAAAAAAATGTTTAAGTAATAATACGGGGCTGTTTCGTAAAAACGGGACAGCCTCTGTTTTTTTACTTTGTTTTCATTCGAGCTGATTATTGATTTTCTTCCCGCAAAATGATATTATAAAGGGCAACAGATTTTCGGAGATGAGTTTTGTGTTCATTCTGACGCTCGGCAGCACCGACCCGTTTTTCAACCTGTCGGCTGAGGAATACTTTCTCTGCGAAAAGGACGAAGATTTTTTCCTGCTCTGGCAAAACGAGCCGTGCATTGTAATCGGTAAGAATCAGGTCGCCGCGGACGAAATAAACCACGATTATGTCTCGGCCCGCTCGCTGCCCGTTGTTCGGCGGATGACCGGCGGCGGGGCTGTCTATCACGATACGGGCAACCTCAATTTTTCATTCATTCAAAACGGCGAGCCGGACAGAGCAAAGCTATGCAGACCTGTTATCGAGGTTCTTCGCTCCCTCGGCGTTGAAGCGGAGCTTTCCGGGCGAAACGACATTCTTGTCGGCGGCAGAAAAATCTCCGGCACGGCGATGTGTTCGCACGGCGGCAGGTCGCTTTTTCACGGAACGCTGCTGATAAACTCCGACCTTGAGGCTATGTCCGAAGCACTGAAGCCGGACGAAAACAAGTTGATGGGGCACGGAGTGAAATCGGTCAGAAGCCGCGTTGCAAATCTGTCCGAATACACGAAAGAAGAAGTCAGCCCCGATATTATCGGCGCGATGCTGGCTGGATATATGACGGAACGCAGCGGAGAAAGATACGAACTCGGCGAAAGCGATATAGAAGCCATTGAGAAGCTTCGGGACAGCAAATATTCGACCGACGAATGGAACTGCGGCGCCGAGCAGCTCCAAAAATCCGAGCGATCCCGTCTTAGCTGCGGAACGGTTTATATAAAAAAGAAAACCGCCTGCGGGAGAATAGAGGATATCCGCATTTTCGGCGACTTTATGAATACCGGAGACGTATCGGAGATTGAGAATCATCTTAAAGGAATCAAGCTTCGGCGCGGGGCGATAACATCGGCGCTCGAATCGGTTCAAACGGAAAAATATATCCCCGGGCTGACAGCCGGGGAGCTTGCGGACATCATAACAAAAAGCGAGTGATACACATGGAGAGACTCAAAAGAACGGCCGCCATACACGATATATCGGGCTTCGGCAAATGCTCGCTGACAGTCGCGCTGCCGATAATCTCCGCTATGGGCATTGAAGTGGCAGCCATACCCACGGCCGTGCTCTCTACGCAGACGGGCGGGCTCGAGGGCTTCACCTACCGCGACCTCACGGCAGATATGCGCCCGATAGCGGCGCACTGGAAAAAGCTCGGAATAAAATTTGACGCGATATACAGCGGCTTTCTCGGCTCTGTTGAACAGATAGACATAGTGACGGATTTCATCGATGACTTCAAGGAGGAAAATACCGTTGTGCTTGTCGACCCCGCTATGGCGGACGGCGGCAGTATGTACTCGGTGTTCAACATGGAGTTTGCAAGGCAGATGACGCGCCTTTGCGCAAAGGCGGACATAATCGTTCCGAATTTTACGGAGGCCGCGTTCATGCTCGGCGAGGAATATCGCCCCGCCCCATACACAAAGGAATTTGTCGAATCGACGCTTCGCAGGCTCTCTTGTCTCGGACCGTCAAAGGTGGTTCTGACGGGAGTTGCATTCGACGGCAGACAGGTCGGCTCGGCATCATACGACCGCTCGACAGACGAGATAAGCTACGCCCTCTCGGACACGGTGGACGGATATTTTCACGGCACGGGCGATGTGTTCGCGAGCGCGCTGCTCGGCGCATACATGAACGGATTGAGCCTCGCCGAGAGCGCAAGGATAGCCGTTGACTATACCCACGGCTGCATCGTGAGGACAAAAGAAGCGGGCACGGATCTTCGCTACGGCGTTGATTTTGAGCACGGAATACCCGATCTGCTCCGGCAGACGGGGATAATATAAAAAAGAAAAGGCAAAGAGGAGAGGAAGAAATGAGCTACGCAGACGAGGTATTTATCGCCAACTGCAAGGATATACTCGAAAACGGCACATGGGACACGGACTACAACGTTCGCCCGCATTGGGAGGACGGCACGAGCGCGCACACGATAAAGAAGTTCGGCATCGTCAACCGCTACGACCTTTCAAAGGAGTTCCCGGCGATGACGCTCAGAAAAACTTTTATCAAGAGCGCAACGGACGAGCTGCTCTGGATATGGCAGAAGAAATCTAACAATGTCAACGACTTCAAGGGGCACGTCTGGGACGCTTGGGCTAACGAGGACGGCAGCATCGGCAAGGCATACGGCTATCAGCTCGGAGTCAAGCACCACTATCCCGAGGGCGACTTCGACCAGGTTGACAGGGTTCTCTATGACCTCAAGCACAACCCGCTCAGCCGCCGCATACTGACAAACATATACGTCCACGCAGACCTGAGTGAAATGAATCTCTATCCCTGCGCCTACAGCATGACTTTCAATGTCACGGGCAAGAAACTCAACGCGATACTCAACCAGCGCTCGCAGGATATGCTCACGGCAAACAGCTGGAACGTCTGCCAATATGCGACGCTCGTTCACATGATAGCGCAGGTCTCGGGGCTTGAGCCGGGCGAGTTTGTTCATGTCATTGCGGACGCGCATATCTACGACAGGCACGTTCCGATAGTCGAAGAGCTTATAAAGCGCGAGCCATACGACGCGCCGAAGTTTATACTCGACAAGTCGATAACCGACTTCTACAAATTCACGCCCGACAGCGTGCATTTCGAGGACTACAAATATCACGAGTTCACCGAGAAGATACCCGTTGCGATATAAGGAGCCAAGATGAAAGCAATAGTTTGCGCCGACATAAATTGGGGCATAGGAAAGGGCGCGGGAATGCTCTTTCACATCCCCGCAGACCTGAAATTTTTCAAAGAAAAGACCATGGGCGGCACCGTCATAATGGGTCGCACGACATTTCTCTCCCTGCCGGGGCCGAAGGCTCTGCCGGGCAGAAAGAACATCGTGCTGACGCGAAGCGACGGCTGGAGCGCCGAAAATGTTACGGTGTGCCGCAGCACAGACGAGCTTGCGGACGTAATAAACAGCGACGAAAAAGTGTTTCTTATAGGCGGCGAGGCAGTCTACGGTGAGCTCATAGACGCCTGCGATGAGGCGTTTGTAACGCGCGTCAACGCGGACGGGGGTGCGGAGAAATTCTTCCCCGACCTCGACGCCCGCGCAGGCTGGAGGCTCGTCGAGCGCTCCGCCGCACAGGAGAGCAACGGATACGTTTTCACGTTTGACAGATATGTAAAGGAATAATTCAGGCAGGCGCACAAATAAAGTGCGCTTGCTTATTTTTTATCCCCGAAGAAGCGTATCGGGCGGCACGGATTGCCGACCGCCACGCAGTTAGCGGGTATAGAGCGGTTCACCACACTCCCTGCGCCGATAACGCTGTTTTTGCCGATGGTAACACCCGGCAAGATTATTGCGCCGCCGCCTATCCACACCCCGTCCTCGACGGTTATCGGCTCGGCATATGTTCTGAACCATGCAGTCCCCTGCTCTTTGCTCTCGGAGATGATTCTGTCCTCGGGCTCGGGAGTATGAGTAGCGGTATAGAACTGGACATTTGAAGCTATCATGACCTGATTGCCGACGGTTATTCTTGCGTTGTCGACAAAGGTACAGTTGATATTGATTATAACATTGTCGCCGAGGAAGATATTCTTTCCGTAGTCGCAGTGAAACGGCGTGTCTATGGCGACATTCACTCCCATCCCGCCGAGCAGTTCGCCGAGTATTTCACTCCTGCGCACCTTGTTCTCATACGGGGTAAAATAATATTCGCGGGTCAGGTCGCGCGCACGGGCTATGGTTTTTATCATCTCCTCGGTCGGCTTATCAACGACAAATCTTTCTTCTGACATTGTTTTTCCTCCAAATCAAAAAATCCCGGATAATTTATATCCGGGATAATTTTATCATTCAGTTTTCTTTTGCGATATCGGCGGACGGAACAATCTTACTGTTATCCTGCCGAATTCGGCGATACTGCACGGGAGTTGCGCCAAAGTTTTCGCGAAACGCCTTGCCGAAGGCGCTGGCGCCGGAGAAACCGCAGGAGAGCGCGATGTTTGTGATGCTGTCCCCGCTCTCCGCAAGAGCACGCCGCGCCGCATTCAAACGATAATCCCGCAGATATTCGAGCGGAGTCATATGCACGAACCGATTGAAGAGTCGGTAGCACTCCCGCTCGCTGACGAACGCGCGGGCGGCGATCATCGGCACTGTTATCTTCTCGCCGAAATGCTCGTGAATAAACACGAGCATCGTTTTCATCTTGTCGTTGCCCGCCGTTCTGCGTTCGCAGTCGGGCTCCGGCAAAGAGAGAATATCAAGCCATATATCTGACAGTGTTTCGCGCAGGCGTAGTTCATAGCCCGGCTCGGCGGCATCAGCCCGAAAAGAAGCTCTGAGCTTTTGCAATATTCCGTCCCCCGCCGGGTCGCCTGGAGAAAATTTCAGTATCTCGACGCGCGGCGAATTAACAAGGGGCGAGATATAGAGTCTGTCTATCCTGCTGCCCGTATAGCCGCCCAGGAACGACGACTCGAAAATATGCAGCAGCTGAACGGTATCGCCGCATCCCGCTATTGGATTCGACATATGCAGAACTCCGGAGTTCACAAATCCGCCCGTCCCCTCTTCAAAGACGGTTTTGCCGCCCGGCGTGCCGTATTCGGCGGAGCCTTTTTCCATATAGAAAAGCTCGACCGCTCTGTGCCAATGCCACGGGACTGAATATCTGTCGAGTAAAGCCCGCGATGCCGTATATGGAAAATCAAGCGAAAAATCAGGCAGCAGTTCCTCTTTGCTGTTCTCTTTTAGTTTGATATCGGTTATCTGACGCATAGTTTATTCCGCCGGTTCGAGCTCCGGCTCGTTTTCTTCTATATCGCCCGCGAGACCTAATTTCTGTTCGAGCTTCGACTTTTTCTTATATGTCTCGTTCCACTCCTGCTGAGTGAACTCATAGCCGTATGCAAGGAAGAGATCCTCGCCGCGCTTCTCCTGCTTTGAATAGCGCGCTTTCTTGAGCAGGACTACAATCCCCACGCCGAGCAGCGAGCCGACGAGCGCCGCCGCGAACGAGAGCAGAATAACCTTCGCTCCCCCGCCGGCATAGAGCGGAGGCAGCAGCCCCGCAAAGGCGTCGTATTTATCGGTGACAACGATTGTGGAAGTGCGGAGAAGTCCGTATTTTTGGGCATAATCGGTCAAGAATGACTCGTTGCAGATGCCGAACGCCGCGGCGAGGATACCAGTGAGCGTTGTACCGCCGATGAGTGCAAAAGGCGTTGTCTGCGGCTCTCTGACGCAATAGACCATCGGCGACATCGCCATGAGCCTGACATTCTGGAACACCTCGTTAATGAAGCCCGTGTTGAGCAGGTTTTCATCATAGACGACCATCGGCCAAGACTTGAACTTCTTGCCGACGAAGAGATAAATCATGCATATCCACGATGGGGTTATCATCGCCGCAGAGAACACGGTGAGCAGTCTTGCGCTCTCCATTGAACCCGCCAGCACGCCCTTGAATATCTCATCGAACACCGCGAGCGAGAGCGGACCGCCGACATCGAAACCGAGTGCGAAGCCTATCACGGCGCCTTTGAGAATAATATTGGCGGAGGAGGCGACTATTCCGGCGAGCTTATGCGCAAGCAGGGTCATCGGCAGGGCGTAGGCATAGTTCATAACGAAGAACACCGCGAAAGCGGAAAGCCCGATAACAACGAGCGAATCGCCGAGCAGGGTCATATTTTTAAGCTGCGGGCGGAATGTGCATATCAAATCCTCGCGCTTTGCTTCGTCTTTTATCTTTGAATGGGCAAGCTTCAACAGCAGACCGAACGCCCATTCTATAACGACGACGCAGACCTTGTGCAGGAAGGTCACGCACACGGTGCTCAGCAGCGCTATCACATAATAGCCCATGAAGCCGATAACAGACGAGCCGCCCACTGTTTCAACGCCCGCGACCTGGGTGCAGAAGAGACCGAAATACACGGCGAGAACGCCCGAGACGAGAGCAGAGAAAAATCCGCCCGCGTAATACGCCATGCATATCGACATGCCTATGCCGAAAAGCTGGACGGACATATATGAGACCCAATAGAGCCCGTCGAGCAGGGACGGAAAAACTTTTCCGAGAATAAGTATTATGAACGCGAATATCGCGGCGAAGAGCATGAACGGGAACAGCGCGGTCGAGGTCTTGACCGCAGCGCGCCTGAGCTGATATTTTTCAAACAGCGGCGCTTTCAGATACTCCCCCGCGCTTTTGTACGGATTTTCTGTGTTATACATCTTTACCCTCCTGCTTGTTTTTTCTAATCATAGCATTATATTGGCGATATTGCAACATATTCACTTATTTTATCGCATCTTTTTGTATATTTTTTTAAAATTTCTTGCAATATGCACAATTGGAAGCCGGGACATTTGGGGATATTGACAGCGGGAAAATATAACTATTTTGTTGACAAACGCCGAAAAGGATGATAATATACAACTGAGCTATTTGAGATAGCTCAGTTAGCTAACTTTTTAATACGGAGGACAAATCGTGATTATACTCGATTTCCACTCAAAAACACCTATCTACGAACAGATCGAGGAGCAGGTGATGCTCATGGTCAGGCGCGGCGTGTACAAGCCGCACGACCGTCTGCCCTCCACCCGCTCTTTAGCTTCCGAGCTCAAGCTCAACGTGAACACCGTAAAGCGCGCGTTTCAGGAGCTTGAGGCAAAGGGCGTGACCTATTCCCAACCCGGGCGCGGAGTCTTTATCAGCGAAAACGCGGCGGACAACAGCCGCGTGCGTGAGCAGGCTCTTTCGGCGCTCTCGGCCGCTCTGCGCTCGGCGAAGGCAAACGGGCTGAGCGAAGCGGATATTGAGGAGCTTCTAAAGCAGGTCTACGCCGAAAACAAATGAAAGGAGCAAAGAGGCAAACGCCATGATTGAATTCAGAAACGTCACAAAAAGCTACGGCGATTTCACCGCCGTTGAGGACATATCCTTCTCCGCCTGTGACTCGTCCGTCTGCGGTCTGATAGGCTACAACGGCGCGGGCAAGACAACGCTTATAAAATGCGCCGCAGGGCTCTATAAGCCGGACTCCGGCAAGGTGCTTATAGACGGCGAATCCACCTACAATTCCGATGAGGTGCGCTCGCGGCTGTTTTTCGTGCCGGACGATCTCTTCTTCCCCGTCGGCTCGACCCCGAACAGTGCGGCTCGCTTCTACAAAGACTACTACCCGGAGTTTTCATTCGGCAACTTCGAGCGTATGCTAAAGCTCTTTGAGCTTGACGGCGACGCGAAAATACGCGGATTTTCAAAAGGAATGCAGCGCCAGACAGAGATAGCGTTAGCGCTCGCCTCGTCGCCGAAGGTCCTGCTGCTCGATGAATGCCTCGACGGGCTTGACATCGCTAAAAAGGACATCTGCAAGCAGCTTTTCATGGACTACATGGCTCAGAGCGGCTGCACCATGCTCATCTCGTCCCACGCGATAGCAGACCTTCAAAACCTCTGCGACAGGATAGTGCTGATATCCGGAAAGCGTATGCAGATGAACTGCTGCACGGACGATATCCCCTCGACCTGGCGCAAATTCAGGCTTCAGTTTGACTTTGAGCCGACGCGCTCGCTGTTTGGAAACATCGACATCAAGAAGCTCGACATCGACGGCAGAAGCGCGGTTGTGACCGTTTGCGGACACATCGACGACGCGAGGGCAAAGCTCGACGCATTGGAGCCGCTGTTCATCGACGAGTTCCCGATGGAGCTTGAAGAAATATTCTTACAGGAAACGGAGGACAAGAGCGATGAAATCTCAAAAGTCTTTGAATAATATTGCTTCCGCCGACTTAAAGCGCAGCTTTGCTTCAAATCTCGTCATACCCGCGCTGACCTTTCTCGCATTCACTGTGCAGGCGGCAGTATGCACATATTTTCAGTTCAAACAGAAAGAAAAGGTCTTTTTCACATGGTTCAGGAACTCGCCCGACGCGCTTGTTTTCATCTCATTCTGCGTTGTTCTCGTCGGCGCGATACAGGCGGCATATACCCTGCGGTTCATCAACATAAAGAATCAGTCAAACGTGTGGTTCAGCTTCAATCTCAGCCGCTCGACGCTCTTTAAAAACCGCTGTGTTTCTTCGCTGACGCTCCTCGGCGCGGCGATAATAATACCCGGAATAATCAGCGCGATAATATGCTGCGCGTCCGGCTGCTCCGCCGCAAAGGTTCTCCCGGTCATATTCTATCAGTATGCCGGATTTTTGACGATGATGTTCGCGGGCTTCGCGATAGGCGCGCTGACGGCTTCGCTCACGGGAAGCGTTGCGGAGAGCATATTCTATTCTGTAGTGCTCATTTTCGCCCTGCCGCTTCTCTCAACTGCTTGGGACGCCCTTTCTTCGGTATTTCTGCGCGGCAGAACGGCAGTCTCCGGCGTGAATTACACCGGCGACATGGATATGCAGCATTACTATTTCAGTTTCTCCATCCAACGGGGCGGACGCGGGATAATGGCATTCTGCCCGTTCACGCTGTTCCGCGTTCCCGGAACGAGTATAGAGGATTCTGCAATCTCGGATCTGCGCGGATTCGGTCCTATCGACTTCGGTTTCTGCAAGGACGGCTCATCTCTGCCCGGGATAGGCGCATGGCTTCCGATACTGCTTTGGATAGTTTTGACCGCCGTATTGATCGTGCTCGCGCAGCGGATGTTCGGCAAAAAGAAGCTTGAGGAATTAGGCATTCCGGCAGCGAGCCGTGTGCTCACAGCACTTACCTCGGCGATAATAGTGTTCTGCGGATTTTCCGTTCCCGCATGGGTTTTGAAAACCACTATCCCCTCCGTTAATACTGCGCTCGCCGCGCTTTTGGGAGTCGCCGTCATGCTCGCGGCATATTTCGCCTACACATTCATTGCACGCAGGAATTTGAAGGCGGTTCGCAAAAATCTTTGGCAGTTTGCAATGCCGGTCGGCGCAGCGGCGATAATCACCGCAATATTCCTGACCGGCGGATTCGGCTACACCGCACGCGTTCCGGAGGCGGATGAGATAGAGTATGTCACGGTGTCGATGCCGTTCAGCTTCGAGAGCGGAATGGCGCAAAACGGCAGTTTACTCCGCACCGTCAAGGGCACTGCGGCGGTTATCAAGCCCTATACAAACTGCATAACTCTCTCGACGGAAAAGGACATAAACACGGTGCTCTCCATCCACAAGCTCATAACGAACGAGAAGAAGGGCGACGAAAAGACAAACACCCAGTTCTCCGTCAAATATTATTTCAAGAACGGCAGGAGTATGGAGCGCACTTTCACGAACATAAGCGAAAAAGACCTCAACTCATATTTCGCCGTTGCCGACACGGACGGGGTAAAGGAACAGCAATATTTTTTCCTCGTCGCCTCCGATACAGAGCTCAAAAAGCTCGAAAGCGAAGACGTAAAAGCTCCGAATATGTCGAAGCTGCAAGGCTATTTCTTATTTCGAAACTACGGCAATCCGCTACGCAATAAGGATGGCGTTCTAATAGCGAGCAAGGACGGCAGCTTCTGCCGCGAGCTTAGCTCGGATGAGCTTGATAAGCTCGGCAAATGCATATGGAGCGACATATCGAAGAAAAAATATACGGATATTCTTCGCGGCAGCGAAAAGGAAGTCGCATATATTTATCTCAACGACAATGCCACATACTACGGCGGCCGATATGAAGAAAATGTTGAAGGCAGGTCGGTTCTTGCGGCTATCACTGACGATATGACCGAGACGCTGAAGTTTATCAAAGAACACGGCATGGCAGGCGCGCTCGGGCAAAAGCGTGAAGTTAAGAGCGTCAATATTTACGACTGCCGCCGCATCATTTTGCAGGCGCAGGAGATAAACAAAAGCGGAAAATACGGCGGCACCGCGATAAACCCGATTTTTATTATGAGCATGATGTTCAACACGAAAGAAATAAAGTTGGTGAACAAAACTTTCGGTGACATGGACGACTGCTTCATAAAGAGCGTTACGGATCAGAAACAGGCAAACGAGCTGTTCGCTCTCGCCCAAGGGAAGTGTTACACCGCCTTTAGCGGATATATCGCGCAGGTAACATTCACCGACGGCTACAGCCAGACGATGTACATTTCCGAAAGCGATGCACCGGGATATATAAAATAATGAGAAAAGCGGCAGGGCTTCAAAAGGCTCCTGCCGTTTTTCGTTCCCGGACGATAAAATGCCGCTTGACAACAATTTGCCGCTTTGATAAAATTCTATATATAATACAGCAAAGGCGGTTATTAAAGTGAAAAAATTCATCTCCGTTTTACTTGCGCTCATTCTTATTTGCGGTTCGGCTTTTACGGTCGGCGTATATGCACAGGAGGACAAAAGCGAACTTTGCTTCGCCGTCGCCTCCGATGTTCACTATGTCACGCCCGCAAAAACGGCGACCTCCACCCCGTATAATGAGGGCGTTGAAACCACCTTCAAATCGGGCAAGGACTCGCTTTATAACCAGAGCGGCTTTATCATCGACGAGTTTTTGGATCAGTGCGCAAAAAATCCCGAGTGTCGGTTTGTTCTGATAACCGGCGACATTGCAACGCACGGCAGAGATTTTGCCTCCGAGCATGAGGCCGTTGCCGCGAAGTTCAGAAAGTTTGAACAGGAGACCAGAAAGCAGGTTTATGTTATAAACGGCAACCACGACAGTGCCCTAAACTGTGCCGTAGGCCGCGAGGATTTTATTTCCATATATCACGAGTTCGGATACGACAAGGCGGTTTCCGTTGACGAGAACACCTGCTCATACAGCGTCAATCTCAACGACGAATATACTCTCGTCGCGCTCGATACCTGCGATGAAAGATACAGAGTTGTGCCGAACAACGACCTTTCGAGAATGAACTGGGCGGTTACGCAGATCAGAAACGCGAAGCGCGAGGGTCGAAAAGTGATAATGATAATGCACCACAATCTTTTGGAGCATAACCCCTATCAAAAGGCCCTCGAAAAGAACTATGTTGTCGATACTCCGTATTCGTTCGCGGGTCTGCTTGCGGACTTGGGCGTAAAGCTCGTGTTCTCCGGTCATACGCACGTAACCAGCGCAACCTCCTACACGAGCTTCTTGGGCAATACGATATACGATTTTTCAATGCCGAGCCTCGGTAACTTCCCCGCGGAATACAAGCTGTTCAAAATGACCGACAGCGAAATAAAATACGAGACGAAGAAAATCGAGCATATCGACGCGGATAAGCTCGCCGAAGTTTGCAAGGGCTACAGCAAAAAAGATATCGCCCTTATGAAGAACGACTTTCAGCAGTACACTTGGAACAGGTCGCACGCCGTTTATTCTAAAAAAATCCGAAAGGACATTTCGCCCGAAACCATAGGCATCAAGGAATCGAGCGCGCTTTACGGCAAGCTCAAGCTCGTCACGGACGGATTGAGAGAGCTGTCGGACACCCCGATCTACGGCGAAAACGGTATTCAGGCTATGGCAGCGGCATACGGGCTCGAGATTCCGAACAGCAGCTATTCGACTCTCAACGAGGCGCTGACAACGGCCTATCTCACCTACAAGAGCGGCAGGAGAATTTACTCGCAGGATTCCGATGATTTCAAGCTCATAGTGAAGCTCATCGCCTTCTCTATCCGCAAATCCGCGGCAGAGGCGGCGGACGGCGATGTGCTGTTTGACGCCAACGCATTTCTCAGGGAACTCGGTTACAGCGGAACCGTAGCCGACAATATACTCAAAGAATTCAGCAAAAAATACGGCTTTGCAACACCCGAAGAAAAGGCGGCTCTCTCTCTTGCGTTTGCGCTTTTCGGCGGATTTTGCAGCGATACGGACGGGGTCGATAACCGCGACGGAACCATCCCCGGCTATGGAGTAAAAGAGGCCGCACAAAATCGGTTTGCAGCGGCATTCGAAAAGATTTTAATAAAAATTATCGAGATAATCAAAAAATTCTACCCGATTTTCAATCAGTTTTTTGAAAAGGTAAATCAAAACTACCCGTCAAACGGGTGGTTTGAACAGGGGCTATAAGCCCCGATACTAAACCCGCACCTAAAGGCGCTAACAAAAAAATCCTACCCAAGGGAAAGCCGTGGGTAGGATTTCTGTTTTACGCTCCCCTGCAAGACATGGGGAGATTTATATCACAGCTCGTTTATCATCGAGAGCAGGTCGACATAGAACACGCGTACATTATGTTTGACGAACAGACCGCCGTTTATCGAGAGGTGGTCGCCGCTGAATGTCGGCATGATGTTCCAAACGCCCGTTGCGACTTCGCCGCCGCTGTAAACGGAAGAGGGCGCGTTGAACGGCGCGAGGGCGGAATATGTGCTGACAAGTCCGTCATTCTCGAACCACTTTTCATCTACGACGTAACCGCCCTTGGTGGTGCAGGTGAACTTGCCCATTCTTATCGAGCACGCTCTGAAGAGCCTATCTATATTGCCGTCGACCGGGCTGTAAGTACCGTCCGCATTGCGCTCGGTCGCGCTGCACGGATAGGAGAAATAATAGACATTTTTGAGCGTCGAGATATTCTCATTCATCGCGAGAGCGTGGTCGATATCCATATCGTACTCCGCACTGTCGGAAAGAGCTCTGTCGAGATGCGGCGCGGTGGCAACGGTGAGCATGGCAATAACCGCACGCTCTTCGGCGGTGGCGTTGACATCCTTTATTATAGCGTCGCGCACGAGATAGGCGGTCGTACCGTTATGCGGAGCGGCGAGCGCGGTTACGGAATATATCCAATCTGCCTTTCCGCCCGTGAACAGGTCGGAAACATCGCTGCCCGAAGCCTCGCGCTCGGCCTCGCTGCCGTTTGCCATAAGCTCAGCCAGAAGTCTGACGGTCGCGCCGCCGAATGAATGACCGAGAAGATTTATCTTATCCTCGGCACTCCACTCGTCGATAAGCGGATCGGAGGAATAATCCTCGCCGTATCTGTCGTGGCAGCAGCGCTTTGAATGCTCCTCGCCGTAGTCGGTGACGGTGCCGGTCAGCTGGGCGTAGAGCTCGCACGCTCTGTCCCATGCGCTTCCGGTGGGATCGACCGCCGCGGAATAGCACTCGAAGCCGCGGGCGTTGAGATACTGCATAAGGTCGCCGCCGAACATACCCCAATAGGGCAGGAAATCGTTATACCATGTGTAGCTACCCCAGCCCGCGAGACCGTGAACGAAGACGTTGGCATACTCGGTGTTGAACTTCGTATCGTCAACCTTGACGTGCGGAATGTTGAGCGCGGGGAAGCAGAACATAATTACAGATACAATAAATGAAAGTATTTTTGCCACATGACCATCCCTTTTTCATTATTTTTGTCGGCGGTTATTCTCCGAACGCGCCGTTTACAAGCTAATTATATATGGAATTTATTCCCGTTGTCAATCGGTCTTATGAAATAAAAACGGCTGCGGTCGGAGCAAATATATTGCCCGATCACAGCCGTTTTTTCACCATTTTTCGCACATAAGGCGGAGATTCAGAACTCTCAGCTCCTCTTTGCGCTTTTCATAATCCGGACACCGCGAACCGACAATATGCCAGAACGCCGCCGAATGATCCATGTGTTTAAGATGCGAAAGCTCATGGATAATGCAATAATCAACCGCGTCCTCGGGCGCCATAACGAGAAACAGCGAGAGGTTTATATTCCCCTTTGAGGTGCATGAACCCCAGCGCGTTCTCGCGGAATTTATCTTGACTGAAGCGACTGTTTCGCCGAACTGATCGGCAAGCTCATATGTCCTGCGGACGAGATAATTCTTGGCGAGCGAGCGGTAGACTTCCTTGAGCGCTGCCGCCGTATCATCAACCGAGAGCCCGTCGGAGACAAAGAAATTGCTGCCGTCAAAACCTGCGCGTTTCCCGGATTTTTTTATCAGCGGATACTCGCGCCCGAGCAGGAGAAGTCCCGACTCCCCTCCCGGGACGAACGAATCGGAAATGTCTTTGCGCTCCTGCACCTTTGCGAGATTTTTGAGCACCCATTCGCGCTTTTCGAAGAGAAAATCTTCGATATGCTTGAGGCTCATTCGGCGCGGCGCATAGACCAGAACCTTTGCATCGCGCGTTATTTTTATGCTCAGCGTTCTGCGGTCGGAGCGCGTGAGCTCATACTGAAAACCGAGTTCGGGCATTATTCTATACCCATATCTGCCTTGAACTGTTCGGTCAGCTCGCGCATCTGATCTATCTCCATGCGGCGACTGAGAGTGAACGCCGAGGCGTCCTTTGAGCGGCAATTATAGCCCATGGGCACGCCCTCGAGGGAGAGATAATATTTGGCGTTGACGGGATAGAGCTGGCACTCGGCGAGAGAGGCAAAGCCGAGGAAAGCCTGGACTTTCTTCACCTTTTCCGGCTCTTTTTCAAAGTTTTTGCACAGCCAGGAATATATCTCCGGGTGGAAATTCGCCATAACGCCCGAGAATCCGGCGCAGCCCATTTTCAGCGTTTCGAGCAAGCTCGCGGAGTGGGCATTAAATATCTTGAGTCCCATGCCGTCAACGGCTCTGAGTTTTTCGTTTATCATGCCGGGGTCGCAGCAGGTGTCTTTGAGAAAAGTGAATCTGCCGGACTCGGCGAGCTTTTTGAGCACCTCGGGAGTCATAACGCGCTTATATGGATAGGGGCACTCGTAGATGCCGAAATTGACATCGCCGACGGATTCGACCGCTCTGTCGATATTTTTGAGGAATACGCTGTCGTCCTCATCGGCCGAGGCGAATCTGTTCGAGATGAACACATAGGCGTCTATCCCCTCGTCTATGAAAGCCTTTGCCTCTTCTATCTGAGTGTCAAGGTCATCCGCGACATGACCTGACGCGACGATCGAGATGTTTTTCGGCGTATGCTGCATAACAAAATGCAGCAGCTCGAGCCGCTCCTCGAACGAGAGGAAGAAAATCTCGCTCGACTGGCAGATGGCGAAAATTCCGTCAACCTTCTTCTCCGCATACCAGTTTATGAGCGCTTCGACTGCCGCATAGTCTATCTTATTGTCCTTTGTGAACGGCGTTATCATGGTCGGATAGACGCCGTTGGGAATCGTCTTTTTCATTTTTTGTCCCTCCAATATGATCTCAGTTAAGTTTATCATATCGGCGGGAATTGTCAAGAAAATCAGGCGGACAGGTTACGCCGCAGGAGCGCGAGCACGGCTTTTTCGCGCCGCGACACCTGCACCTGCGACATGCCGAGCAGCTCGGCCGTTCGGCTCTGGGTCATGCCGCGATAATAGCGCAGGCTTATCATCTCGCGATCGCGGTCATCGAGCAGAGCGATGACTTCGCGCAGGGCAATAAGCTCAGAGGCGGCGTTCTCGGGCGACTCAACGGGCAGGTCTATCTGCCCCTCTCCGTCGTCCGTGCATGCGGTCAGCGACACAGCTGGCATCGCGGCATTGAGCAACTGCGCCGTCTGGGCGACATCGCTGCCGAGGCGTTCGGCGAGCTGGCCTACAGTCGGTTCGCAGCCGAGTTCGGCGGTCAGCGCATCCTTTTCGCGCATCGCGGCGCGCGCTTTTTCTTTCAGTGCGCGTCCGACTTTGACACTGCCGCCGTCGCGGAAAATGCGCTTTATCTCGCCGAGAATGACCGGCACGGCATAGGTCGAAAACGAGAATCCGCGCTCCGGGTCGAAGTTTTCGGCGGCTTTTATAATTCCGACGCACCCCGCCTGAAACAAGTCGTCATACTCCGCGCCCTTGCCGCGGAATTTGTTGGCGCAGGCATGGACGAGACCGATATTCTTTTCAACGAGTTCATTGCGTTCAGCCCTGTCCATCGCCGCGTCCTTTTATAAGCTTGTCCATGGTAACGCTCGTGCCCCTGTCCGGCGCGGAGCGCACGCGCACCTTGTCCATAAAGCTCTCCATGACGGCGAAGCCCAATCCCGCACGCTCGCCGCCTAAAGTTGTAAACAGCGGCTCCATCGCTTGGCGCACATCGGCTATACCGCACCCGCGATCTCTTATTCTGATGCGCACGAGTCCGTCGTCAAACAGCCCTACCCATATGTATATCTCCCCCACGCTCTCGGGATAGGCGTGGACGATGCAGTTTGTCACCGCCTCGCTGACGGCGGTTTTGATATCCGATATTTCTTCAACCGTCGGGTCCTGCTGAGCCGCAAACGCCGAGACTGCGACACGCGCGAAGCTCTCGTTGACGGAGCGGCTCTCTATTTTCAGGCTCATCTGATTGACAGGCTTTCTCCTATTCATGTTTATCCTCCTTGTTCCTTTTCTGCGACAGCGTACACAGCGCCTGCATACCCGCAAGGCGCATCATTTTATAATTGCGCTCGCTGAGATTCGTGACCTCGAGCTTTCCTTGCCAGCCCTGCAGAAGCCTATAGCGACCCATGACAAGACCGACGGCGGAGCTGTCCATAAAAGTGACATCGGCGAAGTCGAGGCGCAGTATCTTTGGCTGCTGAGCCGCGGCGGCGGCATCGATATCCGCGCGCATTGCGGCGGCGGTATGGTGGTCTATCTCGCCAGAGAGCAGCGCGCTGACGCTGAGCGGATTTGAGATTATTTCAACACCCATGTTTTTTCCTCCTTTGGGGTGATTATCAATTAACAGTTTGTCCGGGAAGAGTGGGATTATTCTCGGATTTGTTTGAATTTTTTGTTGACGATATCAGTACATTTAAAATTTTGTATCGGCTGCCGCCGATATCGGACAGCCGCAAGGGCTGTCCCTACGAACCGTGCACAATTTTTAATTGCAGCAAATCTTATGAAAAATCCGTGCCGCCGTTGGTCGGCTCTGTGCGGAGGGTCATTTTTGATATGATCAAAAATCTGACACAGCTTGTACAAAATAAAAAACAGGACGGACTATTATCATCAAAGATAATAATCCATCCAGTTTGAAAATTCTGCCGAATTGCGGCGGGTTAAATATTTTTATTTTCCAAAAGATAACCGCGAACCTCGCCTGCGAGATAGAACGAACCGCAAGTAACGAGCGTTCCGCCGTTTTGCTTTATGTCATTTATCGCCATGCGGCAAGCTTCTGTCGGGTCTGACACAGGCGTGCAGTCGGCGCAATATTTATTGGCGAGCCCGCTCAGGGCTTCGGGGTTCATGCTGCGCGGATTGTCCGGGGCTGTCAGATACATTTTTTCAAACAGCGGCGCGGTCAGGCGCAGATATGTGTCGCAGTCCTTATCGCCCATGAGCGCGCACACGGCGACGCGTCTGCCGCTTGTGAAGCGCTCCAGAAACGCTTTAAGCGCCGAGGCGCAGCCTTCATTATGACCGCCGTCAAGAATAATTTTATCGCCGATAAGCTCCATTCGCGCGGGCATCACGGCGTTTTTCATTCCCTGCTCTATCGCTTCGTCGCTGACATTCAAGCCGCACTCGCGAACGGCTGTGACGGCTGTCAGCGCATTTTTTATCATATGGTCGCCCGCGAACGGTATGCGGAGATTCAGCGAGCCGTAGACTATATCTGTGCCGCGTATCGTCTCGTCAACAACGCGGCTGGCGGTCATATCCGGCACTGCGAGCTTATTTTTTTCGCGCTGAGCGGTTTCTTCTATGACACGGCGTGCATCAACAGACTGCTCGGGATACATGACCGTCACGCCGCGCGGCTTGATTATTCCGCATTTCTGCGCGGCTATTTCGGTGATAGTATTGCCGAGTATCGCGGTGTGATCCATGGAAATCGAGGTTATGACGGAGACGAGCGGAGTTTTTATAATATTCGTTGAATCGAGCAGCCCGCCGAGCCCGACTTCGAGCACGACGACATCGCATTTGCGCTCTTTGTACCAGAGAAACGCGGCGGCGGTCAGGGTCTCGAACTCGGTTGCGACAATTCCGCGTTTATCGAGTTCGTCGCAAGCTAATTTAACGCGCTCAACGACAGAGGCGAGTTCCTCCGGCAGAATCATCTCGCCGTCGATTTGCATGCGCTCGCAAAAATCGATGACATAGGGCGAAGTGAACAATCCGGTTCTGTACCCGGCGGCAGAGAGCATACAGGATATCATGGTGCTCGTCGAGCCCTTGCCGTTCGTCCCGGCAACATGGATAAAGCGAAGCTCATCCTGCGGGTTGCCGAGCGCGGCGCAGAGCGCCTTGATGCGCTCCATGCCGGGGTGTATGCCAAAGGTCAGGCGCGAATGGATATATTCGATTGCTTCGGTTGGTGTCATCGTTTTTCCTCCGTAAAGCGTCAAAGGACGGGACATTTCCCGTCCTTTGCAGGTTGGTTTTGATATGCAGGATACCATACAAAATTATCAACAAATATCGATTTTACGGGCGGATGATATCCGCCCCTACACCGATAACCGAACGGGCATGGTTCCCACAACGCAGTATCACGCGAAATTACGCATTGGCGACGAAAAATCTTGCACAAGGCAGCCAATAGCGGAATTTTGGGTGAGACAAGGCGTGGGGTTCTGCACGCGAGGGAGCGCACGCGGGTGCGTGACCGAACGGGCATGGTTCTCACAACGCAGTATCACGCGAAATTACGCATTGGCGATCTTAGAGAGGCTGTCGTTGAGCATAGCAATCTTCTCATTCAGCTTTCTCGCCGCTTCGCGCTGAGCCTCAACGACCGGCGCGGGAGCTTTGGAGACGAAGTTCTCGTTGGAGAGCTTGGCGTTGATGCCGTCGAGCTGCTTCTGAGCGGAGGCGAGCTCTTTGTTGAGCCTTGCGCGCTCGGCTTCGAAGTCAACGAGGTCGCCCATGGGGATATATATCTTTGCGGCGTCGGTGACGATGCAGACTGCGCCGTCTATCTCGATGCCGTCCTCAACCTCGACCTCGGACGCGCCCGCGAGCTTCTGCATGAACTCGCCGGAAAGTCTGAAGGTATCGACATAGGAGGTGCTGATATATATTTTCGCTCTCTTAGAATGAGGAACATTCATCTCGGCGCGGCGGTTTCTTATCGCCCTGACCGCGTCCATAATCATGTTCATCTGCTCTTCCTCTGCGCTGAAGTTCAGAGCGTCGGAATACTGCGGCCAATCGGAGACCATTATGCTCGCGCCATCATGCGGCAGGGACTGCCAGATCTCCTCGGTCACAAACGGCATGAACGGATGGAGAAGCTTCAGAACATTGGACATGACATATATGAGCACGCGCTTTGCGCACTGTGCGGGCTCGCCGCCCTTTTGCAGGCGAATCTTCGCAAGCTCGATATACCAGTCGCAGAAAACATCCCAAATGAAATCATAGAGCTTCTGAACTGCGATGCCGAGCTCGAATCTCTCGAGATTGTCAGTAACCTCTTTGACGAGGTCGTTATAGAGGCTGAGCACCCACTTGTCCTCGAGCGCAAGCTCATCGGGCAGACCCGCTTCTTCGGAGCCGTCGAGGTTCATAAGGATAAAGCGTGCGGCGTTCCAGAGCTTGTTCGCAAAGTTGCGGCTCGCTTCGACCTTTTTGTCGGAATATCTCATATCGTTTCCGGGGCTGTTGCCGTTGGCAAGAGTGAAACGCAGGGCATCTGCGCCGTACTTGTCAATGACCTCGAGCGGGTCGATGCCGTTGCCGAGCGACTTCGACATTTTTCTGCCCAGCTCATCGCGGACGAGTCCGTGGATGAGGACGGTATCAAACGGAACCTGACCGGTCTGCTCGATGCCGGAGAACATCATTCTCATGACCCAGAACGGGATTATATCGTAGCCCGTAACAAGGGTGTTGGTGGGATAATAGCGCTTGAAATCCTCGCTGTCGGTATTCGGCCAGCCGAGGGTCGAGAACGGCCAGAGAGCCGATGAGAACCAGGTGTCAAGCGTATCGGGATCCTGATGAATATGGGTGCTACCGCACTTCGAGCACTTGTCGGGAGCGGTTCTTGCAACGGTTATCTCGCCGCAATCGTCGCAATACCACGCGGGGATGCGGTGACCCCACCAGAGCTGGCGGGAGATGCACCAGTCGCGGATATTCTCAAGCCAATGGAAATAGACTTTTTCAAAACGCTTAGGCACGAACTTTGTCTCGCCGTTCTTGACAGCGTCGATAGCGGGACCCGCGAGGGGCTTCATGCTGACGAACCACTGCTTTGAAACGCGGGGCTCAACGGTAGTCGAGCAGCGGTAGCAGGTGCCGACATTGTGGTTATAATCCTCGACCTTGACGAGAGCGCCCTCAGCCTCAAGATCCTTGACGATAGCTTTTCTCGCCTCGTATCTGTCCATGCCGGCGTACTTCGGATAGTCGTCGACTATCTTTGCGTCATCGGTCAGGACATTGATAACGGGCAGGTTATGGCGCAGACCGACCTCAAAGTCGTTCGGGTCATGCGCGGGGGTTATCTTAACGACACCGGTACCGAAGTCTATCTCGACATAATCATCGGCGACAACGGGTATCTCGCGGTGGACTATGGGCAGGATGAGCGTCTTGCCGACGATATCCTTATATCTCTCATCATTGGGGTTGACGGCGACCGCAGTATCGCCGAGCAGGGTCTCGGGTCGGGTCGTTGCAAGCTCGAGATAACCGCTTCCGTCCTTGAAAGGATAGCGAAGATGCCAGAAATGACCCGCCTGATCCTCATATTCGACCTCGGCGTCGGAGATCGAAGTCAGGCAATGGGGGCACCAGTTGATTATTCTCTCGCCCCTGTAAATGAGTCCTTTTTCATAGAGGTTGCAGAAAACCTCGTTGACAGCCTCGTTGCAGCCCTCGTCAAGGGTGAAGCGCTCGCGCTCCCAGTCGCAGGACGAGCCCATTTTCTTGAGCTGTTCGATTATTCTGCCGCCGAACTTCTCTTTCCACGCCCATGCGCGCTTGAGGAAGCCTTCGCGGCCGACATCGTCCTTTGTAAGACCTTCCTTTGCCATAGCCTCAACTATCTTCGCCTCGGTGGCGATAGAAGCGTGGTCGGTGCCGGGCAGCCAGAGGGTATCATAGCCCTGCATGCGGTGGTAGCGGATAAGTATATCCTGAAGAGTATTGTCAAGAGCATGACCCATATGGAGCTGACCCGTGATGTTCGGAGGGGGAATAACTATAGTATAGGGTTTCTTCTCCGGGTCGGGTACGGCGTGGAAGAAATTGCCGTCGAGCCAGAATTTATAGGTTCTGTCCTCCACTTCCTTCGGATCATACTGTTTTGCGAGTTCCTTTGCCATAACATAATCCATTTCTCCGGCGAATAGATTTTACATGAACGCTGATTGCTCCGCGCCGGAGGAGCAGCGTTGATTTTACAAAAATTAAAGTCCGTTTGAGCCGAGGAATCCGAGCGTTACGCCCGCAAGCTCATCGGCACGGTTCTCGTTGCACATATGTCCGCCTTTTTTGACTTCATATGTCTCGGCATCCGCGAGAGCGGAGTTGACCTGAATCTTCATCCACGGCATCAGAACGAGATCATACTGCGCCTGTACGAGGAGCACCGGCATATCTATTTTTGACACGGCTTCGAGGTCGGTCGGGCGCGCATTGAACATCATGCTTATCATGCTCTCACCGGTATAGTCGACAGCGAGAGGATCCGCCACGGCGGAGACATCATAGTTCATTGAAAAATCCCAATCGACAAAAGCCGCGAGCAGGACTACACGCATAAGCGGAGTCACTTTCGTGCCGTATTTGAGAAAAGCCGACATGAATTTGCCCATAAAGGCATTGTTCATCATGCTCTCCATAAACGACGGAGTCTTGCTGACGGGTGCGGGACAATAGAGCATAAGAGCTTTGAGCTCCGGAGTCTCGCAGGCTATGTTCATAGCGACTCCGCCGCCCATTGAATGCCCTGCCAAAATCCACTCATCCATCGGCGCAATCGAGAGCATGAGCTTCTCAATCAGTTCTTCACGGTCGACATGTCTGACATCGGCAGTCTCACGAGTCGTATAACCGAAGCCGGGAAGATCGGCAAGCACACACTCATAACCGTTCTCACTCATGAGCTTCGCCATCGGCTCCCACGAATAAGTCGAGCAGCCGAAGCCGTGGAGCATCATTATCCTGCCGCGAAAGTCTCCTTTCGCTTCAAAGACACGGTAATGCACGCTGTAATCGCCGTACTCAAAAAATTCACTGTTATCAAACGGGGTCTGCGTTTTTGCAAAAGCCGTAACGGATACTGCCATTATCATGACTGCCGCAAGCAGTACCGCCGCGGCGGCTTTTAACTTTTTCAAACCGTTCCCTCTTTTCCGATGAATTACTCTATATTATCACATTCAGAAGCGTTTTTGTCAAGAGATTTAACGCTTTTTGACTTCTCCGGAGGCAAAAATGAAGAACACGAAACGGCTTCTCATAAACACGCTGACGCTCGCCGCGACATCGTTTCTCATGCGCACGGTCGGCGTTGCGTTCAATGTATATCTGACCGGGCGGCTGGGCGCGGCGGGAATAGGGCTTTTTTCGCTCGTCACGGATGTGTACGCGATGGCGCTGACATTTTCGTTTGCGGGTCTGCCGCTCGCATCGACGCGGCTCACGGTCGAAGATTCCGGAAAAAGCACCGGGCAGGGCGCATGGATAATGCGGCGGTGTGCGCTCTACGGGCTGACGGTCGGGTGCATGATGCTCGCCGCCGTATGGTTCGGCGCGGAGCTGATAGCAAAATTGTGGCTCGGCGACATACGCACGGCGTCGTCGCTTCGCATACTCGCGCTGAGCCTCCCCGCGGCGTCGGTCGGCTGCGCGTTCAGCGGATATTTCACGGCGCGGCGCACGGTGCTCAAATATGCGGCGGTGCAGATATTCGAGCAGGCGGTAAAAATAGCGGTCTCGGTTCTGATGCTCAGATTCTGGGCGGCAAAGGGCGCGGAGTACGCCTGCGACGCGGTGGCGCTCGGCATAACAATATCACAGATAAGCTCGCTGCTATGCGCCTTTTTGCTCTATAAATCAACGAAGCATCAAAAGCCGAAAGAGAAAACGCCCGGCGGGCTTCGGGCTCTGCTGCGCATTGCGCTCCCCGACGCCGCCGGGTCATGCGCGCGCTCGGTGCTGCTGACGATAGAGCACCTGCTGATTCCCGTGGGCTTTCGCAAATCGGGACAGAGCGCGGGCGGCGCGATGACGCTCTACGGAGTCATTCACGGCATGGCTCTGCCGGTCATACTCTACCCCGCCGCCATAATGACGGCTCTCGCGAGCATGCTCGTGCCGGAATTTGCCGAATGTGCGGCGCGCGGCAACAGAAACAGGATAGACAGCATGGCGGCGCGGGCGATAAAAATAACCGTGCTGTTTTCGATGGGCACGGCTGGAATAATGTTCATTTTTTCCGAGGGGCTGTCACAGTGCATCTACGGGGACGGGCAATGCGCGGAATATCTGCGCGTGCTCGCGCCGCTGCTGCCGATAATGTACACAGACACAACTGTTGACGGAGTACTCAAGGGGCTCGACCAGCAGGTATATTCAATGAGATATAACATAATCGACTCCGCGATGTGCGTCGTGCTCGTGCTGATACTCATACCGAAATATTCCGTAAAGGGCTATGTCGCGATACTTTTTATCAGCGAGATAGTGAACTTTTCGCTGAGCATACACAGGCTCTCAAAAGTTTGCACGCTCGAAATAAACATCATGGATTCGATAATAAAGCCCGCCGTCTGCGTGACGGCTTCGTTTCTTACGGGACTGCTGCTCTCCTCGGCGCAGGGCAGCGGAAAAGCCGCGCTGACAATTATAATAACTGTCAACGCGGCGGTGTATATTCTTCTGCTGATGCTCACGGGCAGCATCTCGGCGCAGGATATTATTTGGTTCAAAAACATCTTTTCGCGCGGCTCAAAATCTGAAAAAAGAGGGCTCTGCGCTGCTCGGATAAACGACCGTCAGTGTTCCCTGAGCGACTGATATTTCGCTCATTTTACCGACAAATTCATTGCTGACGCCGAGGGCGTATGTGTTCTTCAAGGTGCCGTTTTTGAGCTCATATTTGAGCCCGCTTATAGTGACACCCGATGAGATATCCGAATGAGAGAACACGGAGATCATGCCCTTTGCGTTCTCGTCAAAAATAATTCTGCCGTTTGTTATCGAAGTAAACGAAGTTTCGCGCGCGTCGATAATCGCGGTCATTCCGCGCCTTGAAAGCGACGAGATGAGCTGGATATTCGCCAGAGTATGGTCGGCTCTGCCGCCCGATGCGCCGTAAAGAATGAAATTTTTATATCCGCGCATCACGCCCTCTGCGACCGCCGCGCCCATATCGGTGTCGTTCTTCTCGCAGGGCAGGACGATAATATTCCGCCCGTTCGGAGTGTGCCCGAGGGAATCAAAATCGCCTATGACCAAATTTGGCGTTATGCCGAGATTCTGAAGATACAGCAGACCTTTATCGGCAGCGATGATGAAATCGCCCTCCCCTGTCGGGCGGATTCCGAAGAAGTCGCCGCCGCCGACTATATGACAAACTTTGTTCATAATATCACCGTCCGTTTGTTTCTTTGACAATTATATATCATCAATCATAATTTTTCAATCGTTGAAGCGTTTTTATCAAAAGCTCCACGGCACATATGCCGCGAGAACCGCCGACAACAACGCTCGCGCTGTTTATCAATGTTCCGATTCCTATCATTATCTTCTCTCTCCAAACACACAAAAAAAGCACCCGAACCGCGGTTCGGGCACTTTTAAATATTAATTTTTATGCCGCGTCGTCTTCCGCCGGCGAAGTTGAGCCGAAATCGGGAAGAGTGAACGGGAAGCGGCGGGTCGTGCTCTCCGCCTCGGTGACCTCGCTCACTGCCTCTGAAGTATGCTCGTGAGTTACGGGTTCTTCGCTCTCCGCCACAGTGCCGACATCGGTGTGCGGACGGGTAGACGCAGAATATGAGCCGGAGCCGCTGCTGTTGCTGCTCGGGACTGCGCCCTTTCTCAGCAAGTCGACAGCGGAGACATGGTTATCGCCGATTTTTATATTCGTGTCGCCGTAGAGAGCGAGCTGAAGCTCACGCGCAACGACGGGATAATCGACGACCCAGACTGAAAGGCGCTGGTTGATTATCTTACCGTAGTAGGTATAGAGCTGAGCGGAAGTATAGTTGCCCTCGGTCGGCATGACTATCTGCTTTATTTCGTAGTTCATCCAGCCCTGAGAGAGCGCCTGTGTCATGAGAGATAGAATCTCGCTGCGCTTGTAGTTCGTCACGACATTGGGAAGGACGATATCGAGCGCGTTGTTGAGCTGACCCGCAGAGGCGTTCTGCGCGCTCTTGATGAGAGCCATGATAACAGTACGCTGTCTCGCGGTTCTGCCGACATCGCCTTCGTTGTCGACGTGGCGGATACGGCTGTAAACCAGAGCCTGGCTGCCGTTGAGCTTGACGGAATCACCGGCGCTTATTTTCTTTATCTTTGTTGTGGTGCGGTTGATATAATCCGCCTCATAGGGCTCAATAGGAACGGACACGCCGCCGAGAGAGTCGATAAGCTTCGGGAAGCTCTTGAAATCGACGCTGATATAGTGGTCGATTTCAATCTTGTAGTTGTTTTCAAGCGTCTCAATGAGCGTTGCGGGGCCGCCCCAGAAATAGGCGTGGTTCGTCTTGCAGCAGCGCTCTGAGCCGTTGATATTCATATAGGTATAGCAGTCTCTGAGGAAAGACACAAGCGTTATCGTCTTGGTCTTTTTGTTAAGTGAGAGCAGGATGATAGCATCCGAACGTCCGCCCTCCGCCTTGCCGGTCTCGCTGTCGACGCCGAGGAGCAGAACATTGATTATATTCTTGCTCGAATACTTCGCGCCGCCGTTCTTCGCCCACGCGGTTATAAGGCTGTCGATGCTCGAAGCGTCGCTGACATCGTACATCGCATCAAACTGCTCCTCGGGCGCAAAGGTGCCCTCGGGATCGCCGTTGCTGCCGTGGTCGATGGTAATAAGCCCGAGCTTATTGCCGATATAGATGCCGCCGCCGATTATAGCCAGGGCGAGCACCACGCAGACAACGGTAATCGTGATTTTGAGATTGCGTTTGTTGTTGTCCATAAAAAACTGTTTGAATGTTCTTTTTTCTTTCTTTTCCATAAAGCAGCTCACTTTCAACAGTATACGGCATATTGTATCACTTTTCGTGTCAAAAAGCTATACCAATCCCACAATTTTATTGTTTCTTTATTTTTGGCTGTTTACACAAAGCGTGCAAAATATAAAACGCGCCGATTTGAGATTTTACTGCACGGCGGCGGAAAATTTTTTCGGAGAATGATATCATACTAAAAAGTCCATTGATATAACGCCGAGCATACATAGAACAGATTGACAAATTGGGATTTGTCTATCACTTGAGCTGTAGCAAAGTAAAAGCAAGTGACTCAATTGATTTTTATAATCAGACCTCCAATAGCCGAGCCGCATTGTTTGAAGTCTGACTGGGAAAGGCGGGCAACATCACCGAAGCGCCGCCGGTGGCGGATGAGGCGAGGCGATGTTGGCGAAAAACAAGGAGCATAGCGCCCGCTCCAAGGGCGATAGGCGACTATGTTTTGAGAGGGCTGAACGGCTTGCGCAGCAAGACGCACGAGCCCGTATTGTTTGAGCGAAGCGAGTTTACGGGCGAATGTG
>SAMEA104315420__coassemble_344_pt1 | contig 33827 bp, 23 predicted proteins | sample SAMEA104315420__metabat2_low_PE_006 | metagenome-assembled genome bin SAMEA104315420 (sample SAMEA104315420) | gut metagenome | biome: Monkey gut; feature: monkey-associated habitat; material: faeces | place: China | collected 2013 | reverse complement strand
AGCGTGTTGTCTCTCTTCTTTTTTGCGGTGTTGCACTTCAAATTATAATCTGCCCACCTCCCTTTACACAAGGGAGGCTTTGATTTTTGCGAAACCACCAAAAATAGGTTTATCGACACGCTCTAACCACCGTCCACGACGGTGGTTATTGCTTTAGCTGCCGATATATTTTTCTATGAATCTTTCAACTGTGCTCCAATATAATTCCGGGTCAACCGATGACGAGAGCGCGTGTCCCGCACCCTCAACGGTCAGTTTTTCTTTTTCGCACGCCGCCGCTAAGTACAGCTCGCCGAGCATTTTATAGGGCACCAGCTCATCCTCCGAGCCATGTATAAACAGCGTCGGTATACGGCTCTTTTTGACCTGGTCAAGCGCGCTCGCCTGCTTGAAATCATAGCCGTCGCGAAGCTTTGAAAGCAATGACGCGGCGTTGAGCACCGGGAACCACGGGATGTGCAGCGTTTCCGCTTCCCAGATGAACTCATCCCACTCCGAGGTGTAGCCGCAGTCCGCGATAACGGCCTTGACATTTTCGGGCAGCGTCTCGCCCGATGCCATGAGCACCGTCGCAGCGCCCATGGACACGCCGTGCAGGATTATCCGCGCGTCGGGATCCCATGAGAGAATGAGCTTTATCCACCCGGCTATGTCCCTGCGCTCGGGCCAGCCCATGCCGATTTTTGCGCCCTCGCTGTCGCCGTGGGCGCGCGCATCGACCGCGAGAACATTGAAGCCGCGATCATAGAACTTTTTGACGAACCCCGCCATGTGCTTCGCCTTGCTCGTGTATCCGTGGCAGACGAGCGCGTAGTCAGAGCCGGAATTTTTGAATCTCTTGCCGTGCAGGCGCAGAGAGTCGGAAATTATATAGACATCCTCGCCCTCGTCGGCGTACCACTTTTTCATTTCGGGCGTCCCGGTCATGCCGCTGTATTTTGCGCTCGCCTCGTCTTCATTGGCGCTCGTGTTCGTCGCCTTTTGAACGAGGTTGTTGAGCTTGCCCATATGTATGGGCGATTTCGTGTTTATCGCGAAATTATAGAATATCTCCGCCGAAGCCGCGGTCAGCGCCGTCAGCGCGCCGAGTGTGATTATCGCCGTGCCAGCTTTTCTCCTGTCCATATCCGTCCCCCTCTGTATCTTTTGGAAATTATAGCATACTCAATTTTACCGTTTCAAGCTCCCATGCGTTTTTTACATAAAAGCGCAGGCGCAGAAAAGATAATTTTTGATGATAACTGCCTTTGAAAATCAAAACAAAAGCTGATATAATTTTTTCATCGTGTAGCGAAAGGCGTAAATCCGGATGGGTTTACGCCTTTTCTTTTTTTGCAAAGGAGATAACTATGAAAAACAACGATCAGACCTTTCTCGGGCAGGAAAAGCTCGGCAGGCTCATGGGCAAATATTCCGTGCCCTGCGTCATTTCCCTGCTCGTCGCGGCGCTCTATAACATCGTCGACCAGATATTCATTGCGAACGCCGCATATCTCGGCTCGGACGGCAACGCCGCAAATACCGTCGTGTTTCCATTGACTGTTATAGCCCTCGCGATAGCGGTCATGATAGGCGACGGATGCTGCGCGTTCGTGAGCATATCCCTCGGCGCAGACAGGCGCGAGGACGCGCACAGGGGAGTCGGCAACGCCGTCGTGCTCTCCGCTGCGGGCGGCATAGTGCTGTGCATATTATATCTGATTTTTTCGGATGAATTTATCGCCATGTTCGGCGGCACGGTCAACGAAAAAACATTCGCGTTTGCGAAAGAATATTTCTTCTGGATAGCCTTGGGCATTCCCGTCTATGTTTTCGGCCAGGCGATGAACCCGGTCATCCGCTCGGACGGAAGTCCCCGCTTTGCAATGGTGTCCACGGTCGCGGGCGCGGTTGTCAATATTATTCTCGACCCCATCTTTATTTTCGTGTTCAAATGGGGCATGATGGGCGCGGCGGTCGCCACGGTGCTCGGTCAGCTGCTCACGGCGGTGATGGCGGTATATTATCTGTGCCATATGCGCTCCGTGAAGCTCGAAAAAGCTTCGTTCAGGCTCTGCGGCAGTGTGATAAAAAGATTCATTCCGCTGGGCATTTGCAGCTTTCTGGCGCAGATATCCCTCGTCGCGGCGATGGCGGCGACAAATAATATGATCAGAAAATACGGCGCGCTCGACCCCGTTTTCGGGCTCGCTGAATATGCGCAGATACCCATGGCTGTCGTCGGAATAGTGATGAAATTCTTCCAGATAATCATGTCCGTGTGCATCGGCATGGCGGCTGGATGTATTCCTATTGTGGGCTACAACATGGGCGCGGAAAAATACGACCGCGTGCGCGGGCTGTTCACCCGCCTATTGATATGTGAGGCGGCTGCGGGCGCGGTAGCGACGCTAATAGTCGAGCTGTTCCCGACCGGGCTTATAGCTATCTTCGGCGCGGCAAACGAGAGCGCGTATTATACCGAGTTCGCGGTGAAATGCTTCAGAATATATCTGTGTATGATGCCGCTTGCCTGCGTAAACAAGGCGGCGTTTATCTTCCTGCAGGCGATGGGTAAAGCGGTCGCATCGACCGCGCTGTCGATGATAAGAGAGATAGTTTTCGGCGTCGGTCTGGTGCTCGTGCTCCCGCTTGTGTGGGGGCTGGACGGAGTAATAATTTCGATGCCCGCGGCGGATATCCTCGCGTTTATCGCCTCGGCGATAGTGATAATTTATACTTACCGCACGCTGAAAAAAGACGAGAGCAGAAAGCTCGCTTAAACAAAAAGTCCCGGAAGTCAAATCTTCCGGGGCTTTCTTGTATTTTTTTATTTACGCCATGTTTTCCAGCGCGTTCATGAACTTCGGGTTGCTGGGGATGAACATATAGTTGAGGAACAAGACCTCGTCTATCGAGTTCGTCTTGACGAAATCGGCGAGCTTGACGGTCAGCTGGCGCGGATCGAGGACATATATTGTTTTATAATTCGCGCAGAGCCACGGCACAAAGGCATTTGCGTAGCTCTCTTTGATAACAACAATGCTCTTGTCGCTCTGTGCATCGGTCGTTATCTTGACAACGCCGTGGTCGCCGCCGACAAAGGCTAAGTATTTGTTCGACGAAGTAGTTTCGGTGTTGATGACTTTAATGCTGTAGCTGTTGCTCATCGCGGCGTCGGTGTCCGAGGCTATAGCCGTTGTGTTGACGGGCGGAATGAAATATTCGACATAGTCGGGGTCGTTCGAGAGCGCGGTGCTCTTTGTGTCTTTGTAGAAAAGCCCGAGGAACGGCGAGAGCTTGCCGGTCTGGAGAGTGTTTTTGTCAACGGGCGTGAACCCCGCGACTTTGGCGAAGGTCCGATAGGCGTAGTACGCGCCGAGGGTGGTCCAGTGATGGTCGCTTCTGAAATAGAGATATTCGTCCGTGTGCGCCGCCATCTCGGCATAGGCGTTGACGGGCGTTATGTCCTTTAACTGCTCGTAGATGTAGCACATGCCCTCGTACTGCGACTTCGACACGCCAGTGTTATATTTGCTCGGGGCGTAGAATTCAATGGCGGTCGGCGCCATGAGGCAGTAGGCTTTGGTGTTCGGCATCTCCGCCTTGAGGCGGTTGAGCGCGTCGGCGTAGGCTTTCATGTTTTTATACGCGTTGCCGTAGGGCTCCATGACGCGGTTGCCGATTTCGATGAGCGAAGTGCCGCTGTAGGTCTTGATCTTCACATCGTCGGAGACCGAGACGGCGTTTTTCGGCTTGACGAGACTGCCGTCCTCATTCGTCTGAGGCTCGGTGGTTCGCTCCTCGGTCGTCTGCTCTCCCGCAGGCTCGGAAGAGTCGCCCTGAGTGTCCTTGTTCGCGCATCCCGCAAACGACAGCAGCATCGCCGCCGCCAGAACGGCTGCAAAAATTCTCTTGAGTTTCATGGAATACCTCCCCTGAAAGTTTTTTTCGTCTATATAATAGCACACTTTTTATAAAAAATGTGCGGATTTTGATTTTTCGATTCACAAAGTTAAAAAATCCCGGCACAGGGCCGGGAAAATTTTCGGAACATCTTAAAGCTACTCCGTCTCGGGTGTGACTATGCTCTTGTTCTTTTGATATTCGTATGTTTCTTTGCTGCCGTCCGTGCCCGTGACCGCTATCTTGGCGGTCTCATATTCGTATGAATACGAGATAACCTCGGTGCTTCCCGCCTCGCCGTCCTGGAACCGTGTCTCCTTTATTTCGACGGGATTTCCGTAGGCATCGTTTTTGTACTCCTTTTCGGTCTCGGCGCCGAAGGAATCCCTGACGGTCAGCCTTATCAGCGCGCCGCGCTCGTCATATTCGTATTCGGTGATGATTTTAGACGTGTTGAAGGGATTTTTGACTGTATATGTCTGGCGCACTATATCACCGTCGGAGTTATATTTATAGGTAAACGTCTCCGTAAAGCTCTCGGACGCGGCCTCTGAGGAATTTCTCTCGCTCTTGACGAGCCTTCCCTTGCCGTCGTAAGAAAAGACGGTGCTCCCGTAAAAATCGCTTTTTTCTGCGAGTCTGCCGTGCTTGTCATACGAAAAAATCAGTGTTGCAGTCACTTCGCCGGAGGGCTCCGCCGAGGTGATTTTTGTTATTCTCTTCTCCGAGTCGTACTCGTAGCGGTAGGTGCCTTGGGAATGCCCCGAGCGGCTGATTTCCTTCACTGTGCCGTCGCTGTTGTAGGTATAGCCGTATGACCTTTTTTCGGTGGAAAAGTTCCCCGCGGAAATCAGGACATAGGTGATATATGAAACGAGGTCGCCGCGCGAGTTATATTCCTTTGTCCAGCTCGCGGTATAAGTCGTGTCTTTCTGATAACCGCTCGATGTTTGATTCCAGTGATACCACCCGTCGAGGTCGATGCCGAGAAAATACCTGGAGCTTTTTATGTCGGCATTAACATCCGCGACAGATGCGGTGCTTTCGCTGCTATCTTCGGATACTGTCTCATCGTTTTTTCCCGTTGTGTCGGTTTGGTCTTTGTCGTGTTTCCGGCAGCCGGCAAAGGCTGAAAGCGCGAGGACGGCGAGAACTGCGGCAATAAATCTTCGGATCTTCATAAAATACCTCCCTTTATTCTCGACATTCAACGCTCAGAACTCAGCCGACTCAGGCATGAGTATGCTCTTGTTCTTTTGATACTCATATATTTTTTTATCGCCGTCCGAGCGAGTAACCGATATCTTCGCCGTCTCATATTCGTATGAATAAGTGTAGGAATAAGAGCTGATAAAATCTCCGTTTGAGGTCTTGGTCTCTTTTATCTCTGTCGGATTGCCGTAGGTGTCGTTCTTATATACCCTTTCGGTCATGGTGCCGTAAGAGTCGTTCGAGGTAAGCTTTATCAGGGCGCCGTTTTCGTCATATTCGTATTCGGTCACACCCTTGAAGGAGCTGTCGGAGTATTGGGTGCTGTTCGTTTTGCGCATGACATCGCCTTTGTCGTTATATTCATAATAAACTGTCTCGACAATGCCATCGGAAAATTTTTTACCCTTTTTGATGAGATTTCCCTTGCCGTCGTATAAAAAGGCAGCGCTCCAATAATTGCAGCTCACTCCGACCGGCTTTCCGTTCTTGTTGTATGAAAAAGTCATGGTATACGCCGCCTCGTATGAGGTCTCCGAGACGAAGATTTTTGAAATTCTCTTGGCATTGTCATACTCATATCGGTATGTAACGGGAATGTCACTGGAGCGACGTATCTCTTTTACGGTGCCGTCGCTGTTGTAGGTATATTCGTACAGTCTTTTTATTTCGTCATAGTTTCCAGGGGAAACCGGTTCATATTCGACGGACGAGACTATATCTCCGCGTGAGTTATATTTCTTTTCCTGAAGTGCAGTATACTTCGAACCGTCTTGAAATCCGTCGCCGACTTTGTTCCAGTGATACCACCCGTCGAGGTCGATGCCGAGAAAATACCTGGAGTTTTTTATGTTGGCATTAACATCCGCGACAGATGCGGTGCTTTCGCTGCTATCTTCGGATACTGTCTCATCGTTTTTTTCCGTTGTGTCGGTTTGGCCTTTGTCGTGTTTCTTGCAGCCGGCAAAGGCTGCAAGCGCGAGAATGGCGAGAACTGCGGCAATAAATCTTCGGATCTTCATAAAATACCTCCCTTTAATTTCTCCTGTCATCCACATAATAGCATATTTCCCGAAAAAAAGATACAGATTTTGATTTTTATTTTCACGGCACAGAAAAAAATCCCGGCGCGAAGCCGGGATCTCTGTTTTGTAAAATATCAGAATATGCGCGAATCGTCCAGCATAATGCTCTGATTCTTATGATACTCGTATATCTTTTTGCTGCCGTCGTGCTCGGTCACGGTTATCCGATTGGATTCGTACTTATATGTATAGGGATAAGTATGCGAGCTTACGGTTTTGCCGTTTGCGGTTTTTGTGACCTTTATGTTGACGGGATTTCCGTATTTGTCGTTGGTGTATACGGATTCCTGCGAAGAGCCGTCCGAGCTTTTCACCGTCAGCTTTATAAGCGCGCCGTTTTCGTCATATTTGTAGTCGGTCACATTCTTCAAATAGTCATCCGACTGCTTGACTTCCTCGGTCTTGCGGGAGATGTCGTTACGGCTGTTGTATTCGTATTTGTACGATTTTACAAGACCGCCGGAATAAACTTTCTCTTTCTTTGAGACTCTTCCGCTGCCGTCATACGAAACGGTGATTTTGTATTCGGTGCCGTCCATGCCGGCAACCCTGCCGCTGTCAACTCCGATGAGCTTTCCGCTTTTGTTATATGTGAACTTGTACGAGTTCATAGTGTCGCCGGATATAGGCTCAACAACGGAGATTTTGGTGATCCTCTTCGCAGAGTCGTATTTATAGCTGTATATGTAGCCGTTGCCGCCGTCGGTGCGGATCTCTTTTACGGTGCCGTTGCTGTTATAGGTATATTCGTATGTCGTTGTAATGGAGGGAATGCTTTCTCCGTCAAGAGTTTTGTATGATACGCGCTTTACAAGGTTGTCGTGAGAATCAAATTCCTCTGTCCAGACCTTGATATAATTTGCGCCTTCATTATAACCTTTTCCGGCAAGCGCCCAGTTGTACCATCCGTCAAGGTCGGTGCCGAGGAAATATTTTGACTTCTTTACGTCGGGCTTGTTCGGCCTTGCGGTCGCCGCGGCGGTCGGCTTCTGCGTTTCTTTTGCAGTTTCGGCGGTGCCGGACGAAGAGGCTTCATTGCCGGCGGCTTCGCTTGCCGTGTCGCTTGCCTGCGCGTCGGTGCTTTCGGGCTGATTTTCCGACATGGCTTCGTCTGCTTTCCCTCCTGCGGCGTTGAGAGGCTCTTTGCCCGTGTCTTTTTTTACATTGCATCCGACAAATGACAAGAGCGCCAGAACTGCGAGAATGACGGCTAAAAGTCTTTTGATGTTCATAAAACACCTCCTGTGAAATTTTTCTTTCCGTCTATATAATATCATATTTTTTGTAATTTTGTTGCTGTTTTAGATTATTTGCATCTGGAAAAGTAAAAATGATGTCAAAAAGCATAAAAACAGCTCTCAGAAATGAATCCGAGAGCCGCTGTGTGACTGTATTATATTTATTTTGCAATCTCGCAGGTCTCTGCGTTGATTATGTGCTGGAACACCGCGATGTGGGACGAGGAGATGAACTTGTCGATATGCATCGAGCCGAAGAACCAGTGCTTGTATTCGCACGCAGCGCCGAGCTCCTCGAAATATGTATTGAGTCCCGTCACGCGCACGGGCTCCTTGTCCTTGAGCCTGAGGAAGCCTTTTATCTTCATCGGCGGCTCGTGGGTGATTATAATATCAACTTTGTTGCCGAGCTTCTTGAGATTCTGCGCGCCCTCGGTCAGCTCCGCTTCGGTGGGTATCTCGTCGCCCGACCAGGAGTTGAGATCGGAGCGGATATCTATATCCGGGCTCTCGCCGCCGCCCATGGCAAAGACGCTCACGCCGTCGAAGTCGTAAGTCTGACCGCGCATGAGGTGATAGAGGTTGCCGGTGATATGATGGACTTTTCCGCCCTTGAATTCCGAGACCTCGTAGCTTCTGAGCCGCTCAAAATTCTCGTGCGTGCCGTCGATAAAGCAGACGTTGTATTTGAGCTTGCCTATCTTTTTGAGCAGCTTCTCTTCGTTCTTCGAGCCGTCCCAGATGAATCCGAAATCGCCGCAGATGAAGAGCGTGTCGCCCTTTTTCAGTTTTTTGAGCGCGGAAGATGTGAATCGCTCGTAATCTCCGTGGGTGTCTCCCGTAACATAAAGCATGATTTTTAATCCCCCTGATAAACAAAATCCGTTTTATTACTTTATTTTACAGCCTGAAACTGGTATAATCAATTAGTGTCAGGACAAAGTTGTCTTCTATCGTTTATATATATAATACAACATTCGGCGGTGACTGTCTATGAAAAAACTCATAAAAATTTTATTTTGTTTTATTCTTATCGCGTCGGTGCTCTGCACCATGCCTGCCTACGCTAATTATAACGCGGTATACGAGAAAAGTTTGACAGACAGCGGAGATAATCCTATTTATGCCCAGATTTATCTGCTCGTCAACCTCGACAACGACACGGTCATTTTTGAAAAAGACGCGGACAAGCAGGCGGCTCCCGCCTCGCTGACTAAAATAATGACTGCCACCGTCGTGCTCGAAAACTGCAAGGATCTCGATGAAGAAGTCGAGGCGAGCTACGAGGCTATCCACCTGCTCGACGGCACCGGCAGCTCGATAGTCGGACTTGAGCCGGGCGAAAAAATGAGCATAAAGAATCTGCTATACTGCCTGCTCGTGCGAAGCGGCAACGACGCGGCGAATGTCCTCGCGATGCATGTCGGCGGCTCTATCGACGGCTTTGTCAAGATGATGAATGACAAGGCGGCGGCTCTCGGCTGCAAGAATACGCACTTTGCGAATGTCCACGGACTCGATGACCCGAATCACTACACCACCGCGCGCGACCTGATGACGATAACAAAACACGCGCTGACCCTGCCGTATTTCTCGGAGATAACTTCGACTACAATATATAAAGTCCCCGCCACAAACAAGAGCGAGGAGCGCACCCTGCGCAACACGAATAATCTCATGAACAAGGCATATGCCGATTATTATTCGCCCTACGCCGTGGGTATCAAGACCGGCTCGACCGACAACGCCGGACGTTGCGTCATATCAAAGGGCACCGGCAACGGCTACAACTATCTGTGCGTGATAATGAACGCGCCGATGCAGAATATCGACGACGATGAGCCGCTCGAAAACTGCGCGTTTGTCGATTGCCGCAGGATGTTCAACTGGGTGTTCAAGCACATTGAATTGAAGTCGATAGCGAGCCCGACTCAGATAATAACCGAAGTTCCGCTCAAACTCTCATTCAGAACCGATCATATTTCGCTCGTCCCGGGTGAAGAAGTGCTGGCTCTCGTCCCGACGGGGGCTGACGCCGGAAGCGTGCTTATCGAGCCTGTGCCCGAGACCGTGCCGAAGAGTGTTGACGCGCCGGTCAAAAAGGGTCAGGAGATATGCGAGGCTCGCGTGCTCTATGCCGGCGAGGAAATAGCGCGGATAAAGCTTGTCGCGTCCGAGGATGTGTCGAGAAATGTTCTGCTGTTCATAGGTGCAACGATAAAAAAAGTCGCTTCGAGCACTATATTTAAAATTATCGCATCGATAGTCGCCGTTCTCGTTGTCGGCTATATTGCGCTGTTTGTCTACGAAAACTATAAGCGTCGCCAGAGGCGCAAGCTCAAACTCGTCAATCCCGGAGTCAAAGGCAATGAATATACTGAGAAAAAGGGCAGAAAGAAGAAATAATTCCGCTTTTGTGACGCATGAGGAGTGATGTCATGAGTGAGCAGCCTAAAAAGAAAGGGCTATCGACATCGATAATTGTCTGCATAATCTGCGCGGGCATTCTGGCCGCGGCGACGGCGCTGGCAATAAAATCTGTTGTAAAAACTCAGCAGGAAAACGAATCTCGCCAACAGAGTATGGTCGACGCGAGCGAGTCGATGCTCGCGGCGTCGAACGACGAGGAGACCAGGCTGTTGAATGCGGTTACGGATGTCTGTAAAAAGCACAATATTGCGGCGCATGTCAAGCTCAACAAGAATGTTCACGAGCCCTACAGCCGTAAGTACAGCTTCGAAGAGTCGACCGAAGACCCGATAAAATATGAGATAGACATATCTTTGCAGATAGACCCGCCCGAAAAAATAAAAGACTGGACGAAGTTTTACTATTTTCTCGACGAGCTTGAAAGTGTTCAGCCTGCTTACCCGTTTATCGAACTTTCGGTAAAGCCGTATTATATCGGCGAGTATGTGTCCGGCTCGGGGCAATCCTACGAGCTGTCATATGAATTTTACATCAGCAGACAGGGTTTGATTTCTGTCAGCGACGACAGAGAGAGCCACTATATCGGGCTGAAAACGGACAATGGGCTAACCCCGCTATCCGAAATATTGCCATATGAGGGAATGCCGGAGTCGCTGATAAATTCAACAAAGCTCGGCAAGGCGACCTGCGTTGATACCGATCCGCTCAGGTATTCAAAGTTCTATAATCAGACGGTTGCCCGCCGCGAAGGGTATCATCAATATTATTGGAAAATACCATATTACGCAGAGAAGTCAGAGCCTTTGTACTCGCTGTATGCATATTATTCGGTAGATGTGAGAAACGGCGCCGTGGAAAGCGTGTGGCATTACCCGGAATATGAGACCGTGCCGAAGCAGACTTCATCTTCCGGCGGTTCATCTTCCGGCGGCTCGTATAGACCCTCCGGCAACCGCCCGGTGACTACCACGAAAAAGGCTTACTATGACGACGATCCGTATAATGCCCGCGACTTCAATGACCCCGAGGACTTTTACGACTATTATTACGACGACTTCGAGGACTACGAAGAGGCGTATGACTATTTTTATGAACATAATCCGGATTGATATCAGAGAGTGAATATAACAAAAATCCTACCCGCGCAGCAGCATCGGGTAGGATTTTTTTGTTGAAACATTTCGAGTCAGGGCACGAAATGAATTGGGAGCGGACTATCGCTTGAGCTATGGCAAAGCAAGTGACTCAAGTGACTTCTATAATCGGGCTTTCAATAGCTGTGACATACAAGGCATAAATAATAGATTTGCGTTAAATCTGCGGGCGGATGATATCCGCCCTACATGATTGTGCCAATTTGTAATATTTAATGCACAATTGATAACATACACAATAAGATAAATTCCAATTTGTCTTTCGTCCACATCTTTGACCCGAAAGACATACATTATATAATATATGCTATTCAAATCTTGTAAAAGTCTTTGTACCAGCGGGCGAAGCTGCGAAGCCCGGTTCTGAGATCGGTCGAGGGCTTGTAGCCGTAGTCGCGCTCGAGCGGAGTCGTGTCCGCATATGTCACGGGGACATCGCCCGGCTGCATCGGGACGAGCTGTTTGTGCGCTTCAAAGTCGTAATCGTTCGGCAGAACTCCCGCGGCGATAAGCTCCTGCTGGAGAATGTCGACGAAGTCGAGCAGGTTTTCGGGGCTCTGGTTGCCTATATTGTAGACCGCATACGGCGGAACGGGCAGACCGTCTTCGCCGTCTTTGCGCTCAGGCGCGCCCTGCATGACGCGCACAACGCCCTCGACTATATCGTCGATATATGTGAAGTCGCGCTTGCAGTTGCCGTAGTTGAAAATGCGGATCGTTTCGCCGCGAAGAAGCTTGTCGGTGAAGCCGAAATATGCCATGTCCGGGCGGCCTGCGGGTCCGTAGACCGTGAAGAAGCGGAGTCCCGTCGAGGGGATATTATAGAGCTTTGAATAGGCGTGAGCCATCAGCTCGTCGGACTTTTTCGTTGCGGCGTAGAGGCTGACGGGGTTGTCGACTTTGTCGTCGGTGCTGTAGGGCACTTTTTTGTTGCTGCCGTAGACCGACGAGCTCGAAGCATATACAAGATGCTCGACAGGTGTCGCACCGTCGTCATATAAGTGGCGGCAGGCTTCGAGGATATTATAAAAGCCTATAAGATTCGATTCGATATAGGCGTCGGGATTCGTTATAGAATAGCGAACCCCCGCCTGCGCCGCGAGGTTGACAACTATCTGCGGCGAGTATTCGCGGAAAATTTCGCTCACTTTGTCCTTGTCCGCGAGGTTCGCTTTGATAAAAATAAAATTTCTATGCTTTTGAAGCTTTTCGAGCCGCGACTCTTTCAGGCGAATGTCATAGTAGTCGTTGACGCTGTCGAAGCCGATGACGCGGATATCTTCGAAGTCCGAGAGCAGACGCTCCGAGAGAAAAGAGCCGATGAATCCTGCCGCGCCCGTCACGAGCACAGTCTTGCCGCTTAAATCAATTTTTGTCTTGACTGATTTTTCCTGCATATCCGCTTATCCTTTCAGAAAGGGGCTGTCGCATTTTCAGCGCAGCCCCTGCTACCCTGCAACACCTAAAACTTTACAAGTATTGCGTCGTCTGATTGCGTTTAACTGCGTCTTCAAACTTGACAGGCGGCAGCCTGCCTGCGTTTTCATCCTTCAACCGGATGTAGACTTTTAGATGCTACAGGGTAGTATATTTATCTTTTGAATTTTTCCAGTATTACGCTGAAAGCCACTATCGCGGCCTGAACTATAACCGCCGTCAGAGGCGACACAAACGCGAACGCCTTTAGCGCGACGCAGAGTATCGCACCCGCCGCCACGACCGCCTGCACGATAAGGGCGAACACTGCCCAGCGCGAAGCGAAGTTCGCGAGCCTGCCGCACGCCGCGATGCTCTTGAAGTAAGATCGGGCGGAGCCGTCGTGCATGACCTTTGCGGGGGCTGAATCAACAACGCTGTCGCGGTATGCGCTGAATATGCGCGCGCCGTGGGAGAGCGTCATTTTGATATCTTTCTGTGCTATGCCGAAGCGGGCGGCGATGAGCTCGTCGGTCACATTCGGGTCGTCCGTGCGGACGACAAGGCTGAAGCCGTTGTCCGCCATCTCGTTTATCGAATCCTTGAGCGAGGAGTCCTCGGCGTAGTTGAAAACGAACATCGCCGCGACCTGCGAGTCGATCGCTATGTAGAGAATCTTGCGCCCGTTGCGCTTTACCTTGTCCTCCTCGGACTTGAGCGGCACTTCGATATTGTGGTGCGTGAGCAGGTTGCGGTTGCCGAGCAAGACGCGCTGGTTATATATTGTGGCTGAAAGACCGAGTCTGTCTTCGTATATCATGTCGCGCACGGGCGGCAGAAGCTCGGTTGAGCCGCCGATAATGCGGTTGAAAACATCTGTGAGCGGACCGCCGGATTTGAGCACTATAGCAACTGCGTAGAGCAGAACATCGTCTATTCGCACGGTGTGGAAGTCCTTCATTCCGTGCATCTCGCACGCCGCGCGGTCGAAGAGATCGGCACTGTCAACGGAGGCGGCGACCGCTTCCGAGCATTCGAGAGCCGCATCGTAGCCCGCTATCATGCCGCCCTCTGAGTTGAGCTTCCTGTTCTCAAGATAGAGCGGAATCATCAGCGCGAGTTCAATAGCGCAGGGCGAAGTCAGGCAGAACGCACCGGTGAGCACGCCGAACGCCTGGAATATATCTTTTGTTATTATGCCCGATATAACCGCGAGCAGCACGGAGACAGCCGAAGAAATTATCAGGCTGCGCTTTATGCAGCTGTCCGCAGGTGAGTTGGCTTCGGAATTTTTGATGAAGTCGGCGGGGAACTCGACCCTGCCGGAATATAAAATGTCGGGGTTGCCCATCTTGAGCGCGCGTCCGACCTCAAATGCGTCTTTCTCGCTCTCTATAGCCCTTATGCCGTAGAGCCCTGATTTGCGTTTTGCGGTGCAGAAGAGGAAATTCTGCATCACGCGCGCCGTGCCGCGGCTGCTGTTTTCGGCGGTCATGAGCAGGGCGAATATCGCCGCCGCGCAGTAGAACATACCCGAAGCGCCCTTGGGTGATTTGTTGAAGAACGAGAGTATCGTCTGGACGAGGGCGAGTATAAATGTCAGCCCGCCGACTGCGCCGCCGGTCACGCGGCCGTTTGCAAGCGCCTTTACGCCGGATAAAATATTCGGGAACGCGAGATAGAACGATGCGAGCAGAAGCACTATATTAGCCGCCGCGAGTCCCGCGCCTCCGCGGTCGAACGCGGGCGCGTCTATCGCCGCCCACTCGAGAATTTTCGGCACGAGCAGCAGAAGCAGCGATACGCCTTCGAGCACGCACAGACCGATAACCGAGGTCTTGAACTGCGATGCGGCGTTCTTGAGACTGTTATAGACTCTGCCGCGCTGTTCGGGCTTCTCGTATTCGAGGGGAGCTTTCTCGGAGTGCTTTTTCTTTTTCTCGTGCTGCTCCTCCGGCTCGTCCTCTTTCTCTTCGGGCAGATTTTCGTCCTCCTGCGGCTCATCGTCGCCGAGTCCGCTGAGCAGGACAAACTTTTTCTTCTTCTCCGCCCTCTTTTTGTCGAGCTCGCTGCGAAGCTCGTCTTCATCTATCTTTTCGGTCTCCGGCTCTTCGCCGAAGCCGCTGAGCATCATCTGCTCCTCCTCCGGCTGATTGCCGGCGGCGGGATTAGTGAAAGGCTGATCCTCTATCGACGCAGGCTTATCGTCCCCCGAGCCGACAAATTCTTCGGCGGGAATGACCTGCGGCAGTGGCTCGAGTCCCGAGGTTTCGGAGAGCGGACCGCGCTTTAAGATAACGCCGGGCTTCTCTATCGTCTCGGCGCTCTGCGGCTCTTTTGCCGAGCCTATCGCGGTCATGAGCTTTGTTTTATATTCGTCGTCGGGTTTATTCTGCGTCGGCTCGGAGAGGGACTTCATCGGACCGAACACGACGGTATCGCCGAACAGGCCGGGTATGGCGCGGCTCTCGCGCTCGGAGTCATCCTCCGGCTCTTCACTCGGCTCGCCGAAATATCTCGATGCGGGCGCGCCGAAAAGCTCCTCTACCGTCGGTTTTTTCTCGGCTTCATCCTCGTCCTCGGATTCTTCTTCCTCGCCGTGGAGCGTCAGAATGTTGTTGTCTTCGTCGGACTCATCGGATTCATTTGATTCGTCCGTGTCATCTTCATCTTTAGGCTCCGATTCCTGTATATCATCATCTTCGCCGTCGGCTTTCACAACGGACAGCTCGAATTTTGAATCGGAGTATATATCCTCGTTCTCATCGGCGGGAACTTCTTCAGCCTTAACATCTTTGGATTCCGTCTCTGCTTCGTCGGCAGACTCCTGCGCCGCTTCGGCTTCTTTCGGCTCTGCGGGGGACTCTGTTGCCGCTTCGCTTTCAAAATATGATTCGCCGGCTGATTCCGTCTCTTCGGGCTTCGCAAAAGACACTTCGCTTACAGGTTCTTTGTTTTCGACGGTCTGCGCCGCCTCGTCTGATTCTGCGGGCTCGGCAGGTTCTTCGGTTTCTGCTTCTGCCGAAGATTCCGGTTCGTCCGCCGGATTTTCGGGTTCGGCAAGTTCCGGCTCGGGCTCTTCGTCGGGCTCGGATTCCGGCGCTTTCGGGTCTGTATATATAGTCTCATACTCCGACGATATGTCATCGTCAGAGTATCTGTTTTTATAGTAGGCGATGCTCATCAGAAGCTCATCGTCGTCATCGTAGTCAAGTGCCGCAGAATCGGCGCCCGTGCTCGCTATCAGATCGTCTATGTCGGTTATTTTCCAGATCTTGTCCGGTTCGCCGCTGTCGTGTTCAATCTTCGCCACTTGGTAGAGAACTTTGTCAAGCGGCATGTTGCTCCGCTTATCGGAAGGTTTGTTTTCCACTCATCTCACCCCAATTTATATATGCTTATATGCTGAAAAAATCGGATAAAAGTCAGTTTCTGTGTTTCGCCGCTTCGAACATGAGGATTCCCGCCGCGACGGAGGCGTTGAGAGAATTTATCTTGCCGTGCATCGGCAGGGAGGCGATGAAGTCGCATTTTTCGCGCACAAGGCGGCCTATGCCCTTGCCCTCGGAGCCGATGACGAGAGCGATGCTGCCGCTGTAGTCGAGGGCGGTGTAATCTGTGCCGTCCATGTCCGCGCCGAATATCCAGACGCCGCGCGACTTGAGCTCGTCTATGGCGGCGGGGAGGTTCGCGACCTTTACCACGGGGACATATTCAATAGCGCCCGCCGAGGTCTTGGCGACTGTATAGTTGAGGGTCACGGAGTTGCGCTTGGGGATAATTACCCCGTGAGCTCCGGCTGCCTCCGCGCTTCTGAGTATGGCGCCGAGGTTGTGCGGGTCTTCAAGTGAGTCACACACGACTATGAACGGGCTTTCGTTCCTGCTCTCGGCGAGGGCAAAAATATCGTCCATCTCAGCGTATTCGTGAGCCGCGGCAAATGCCGCAACGCCCTGATGCGCCGCGCCGTCGCAGAGGCGGTCGAGCCTGCGCTGATCGGCAAATTTGACGGGGATCTTGCGCTCGCGGCAGATGTCGATTATTCTGCCTGCCTGTCCGCCGCGCTGACCCTGTGCAACGGTCACGCTGTCTATCGTTCTGCCGCTTTCGAGAGCCTGAAGCACTGCATTGCGCCCGACTATGAGCCCCTCTTTATGATCCATTGAATATACCTCTCAGCCAAAAAGTCTCTATATAGGCATTATTATATCATATACTGTTATAAAACGACAATAGAAATGCTAAAAATTTACGCGGAATATTTTTCCTTTCTGTGTATTGCGATTGAGTTTATTATAAGAATTATGAGCGTGAGGATAAGTGTTCCTGTCAGCGCGCCGAGGGTGTCGACTCCGACATCGAAAATGCGGCAGGCTCGTCCGGGGACGAAATACTGGTGTATCTCGTCGCTGACTGAATAAAGGGCGCTGCAAATGACGGATATAACAGGCGAAAAACGCCTGCGGCTGAGGAAAAGCGCGCAGCCGATAAGGAATCCGAGCGCCGCATATTCAAAGAAATGCGCGAATTTTCGCACAATGAAGCTGCCGAGCGGCGAGCCGAGAATTTTGGCTAAAATTCCGCGCACATTGTCGCTCATATTTTGCGACTGGTTGCCGTCACGGCTCGAAAGCCAGAATATGCATCCGGCGCACGCCGCCGCCAATAACCAGAAAAAGACGGCGAGCACGATGCGCACCGTCCGATTTTCGGGGAGTATATATCTGAGCTTATTTTCCTTTTTCATCTTGTCAGTCCTTCGCCGTTACGAAAACAAAATTCACTGCCGAGCTCTCTGGATCAACGCTCAGACCGTTGACGCCCTTCGCCGTTGCAAAATAGCTCGGGGTTATGAACATCGGGAGCACCGCGCCGAGCGAGAGCAGTCTGCCCTCCGCGCTGCGGCAAGCCTTGACGAGCTCGGAGCCGCTCAGTGCCTTGAGATTCTTGACTGATGCGTCAAACTGCGAGTCGCTGAGGCGGACGATATTATTCGTCCCCTGCGAGGTGAGCGTCGAAAGGAAACCTGCGGCGTCCGTTATGCCCGCGGACATGGGGGTCAGGGCTATCTGATAGTCGCCGTCCTGCACGCGCGAGGAAAGAGTCGCGCTGTCGAGCGCGGTGACGGTGAAATTGACGCTCAGACCGAACACTTTCTGCCAGCCCTGTATCATGCGGCGCATGGCGTTTTCGTGCTCGGGCAGGCAGATTATCTCAAGGCTCAGCTTGCCCGTGAGATCTTTCTGCGCCTGAGTCCAGTATCCGGCGGATCTGTTCATGTCGTAGCCGAGAATGCTGACCGGCTCGCTGTTAAGATCCGCTCCCTCGCCGACAGAGCAGGCGGGCGGGATTACAGAATAAGTTTTTTGCATATCCTCGCTTTCGAGCGTCAGCGAGTTATAGTCGACCGCCGTGCAGAGCGCGCGGCGCAGCGACACATTGGAGAGCGGCGCGTCGGCGCAGTTGAAGCACAGCGCCCAGACGGTATCGTAGTTCTTTGTTACGGAGAGATCGGACGAATCGGGCGCAGTCGTGCCGAGCTGGGCGGCGCAGTAAGTGCCGTCGAGCAGGGAAGTGAGCTTCTGCTCGTTGTCGCTGTCGATTACGAGCGACACGCTCGCGGGCTTCGCCGGGAAAGATCCGGTATAGTCGTCGTTGTTTTTTATAGTCAGTGCGGAGTCGTGCAGCCAATATGAGAGATAGAACGGACCGTTGCACAGGAGCGTCGAATAGTCGAGCCCGTAGCGCCCTTTGGTCGCGTTGAAGAAAGTCTCGTTGCAGGGCATGCATATTGCCTTTGTCAGCAGATCGAGAAAAGCCGACTCGTCCGTTGCGCTTTCGAGCGTTATGCGCAGCTCAAAGTCGCCGACCGCCTGCACGCCGAGCTTGTCGGAGGACATCTTGCCGTTTATTATGCTCTTTGCGTTCTTTATGACGCCGAGGCTCAGCGCTTCGGGCGCACCCGTTGCGGGGGACACCGTGCGCCTGAGCGCGAAGACGAAATCCGCCGCCGTGACGCGGGAGTCGAAGGTCTTGTCTATGTTGTCGCCGAGTATGGGCTTGAACGCCTTTTTCATTATGACCCAGCGCGCGTCCTCGCGGAGCTTAAATGTATAGGTGAGAGTGGACGCATCATAGCTCCAGCTCTTTGCCGCGGCGGGGGAATACTTGCCATCCGCGTCCTTGCGGACAAGCCCCTCGAAGCAGTTGAGCACAACGGTCTTTGCCTCCGCGCCCTGCGCTATCTGCGGGTCGAGACAATCCGGCTGAGCCGCTATCGGATAGCTCAGCGCCGCACCCGAGCCGTCCTTGCCGCAGGCGGCGGCTGAGAATATCAGCGCGAGCGAAAGAAATATTGAAGCTATTCTCGTAATTTTTTTCATGTTTTTCCTCCGTATATTAAAAACCGCGGCGTATTTATACAAATTCTGCGGGCGGTCTGAGGCATAATTTTTTCGGGACATACAGTCTCTTTCAGATACATTATATAGTAGCATAAAACCACTCCCGTTATCAACCATTAATTGCAAAGATTATCCGGCAAATATAATATTGTTCAAAAAATTTTTATTGTTAAAAATATATCTGTATAAATGTTGCAATTTTTTTAAAAATCTGTTACAATTCTTTATCATATCTTACAGATTTTGGAGATCGGAATTATGGACGCTGTTTTATATATCGCGGCGGCTCTTTCGGCTGTCTGCGCCGTGCTGCTCGTGATTGTTATAACGAAGCTCAACCGCCCCTCCGCGCAGGACGGGCAGATAAAGGAGCTTGAGCATAAAGTCAGCTCGCTCGAGGGTCAGCTGCGCGACGAGTTCGAGCGCAGCCGCAGAGAGAGCGCGGGCAATCAGAAGGACATGCGCTCCGAGCTTACCGAATCGCTCGACAAGATGAACGAGCGTCTCGCGCTCATGACCGAGGCGAATTTCAAGCATCAGCAGCAGTTGACGGACATGTTCTCGAAGTCGCTCGACACTATCCGCCGCAACAACATAGAACAAAACGACAGACAGTCGAGAATTATTGCAGAGTCGATAGAGAAAATGCAGCAGAGCAACGAGAAAAAGCTCGATGAGATGCGCGCGACCGTCGACGAGAAGCTCTCCTCGACCCTCACTACCAGACTCGACAGCTCGTTCAAGACCGTTTCCGAGCAGCTCGAAAATGTCTACAAATCGCTCGGCGAGATGAAAGAGCTCTCGACCGGTGTTACAACAAATGTCACGAACTTAAACCGCGTGCTGACGAATGTCAAGGCGCGCGGCACATGGGCGGAAGTCCAGCTCGAGGGTATACTCGACCAGACGATACCCAATATGTACGAGAAAAACTTCGCCACCCGCCCGGGCAGCTCCGAGCGAGTCGAGTTCGCTATCCGAATTCCTGCCGGAGACGGCGGCGCGGACGCTTATCTCCCTGTTGACTCGAAGTTCCCGATGGAGGACTATGTGCGCCTCTGCTCCGCCGCGGACAGCGCGGACGCCGAAGAAGTCGCCAAGGCGCGCAAGGCTCTTGAGGACAGAGTCCTGAGCGAAGCGAAGCTCGTCACCAAATACATAAATGTTCCGGCGACGACCCCGTTTGCGATAATGTATCTCGCGACCGAGGGGCTCTACGCCGAAATCGCGTCCTCGCGCACGGGAATAGCCGAGCGCATCCAGCGCGAATATAACATCATGATAGCGGGACCGACTACAATAACAGCGCTTCTCAATTCTCTCTCCATGGGCTTCAGAGCCGTGGCGATAAACGAGAAGGCGAACGAAGTCCGCCGTCTGCTCTCCGTCGCCAAGGCGCAGTATGAGAAGTTCGGCGATGTGCTCGACAAGGCGAAGAAAAAGATAGACGAGGCGGGGCGCACCCTTGTCGCCGCGCAGGACAGAAACCGTATCATGGCGGGCAAGCTCAAGGGGATCGAGAGCATGGATGCCGCCGAGGCGGACGCATATCTCGGCATAGCCGAGCAGACGGACGGCTCGGAGAATTAAGCATTTTCGTTTTTGTTTAATATAAAATCACAAAAAGGAGGAAACGAAATGAAAAACAGAGGAAGACTGGCAAGACGCGTCATCGCAGTTATAGTCTGCATGACCCTTGTCATTGCCGCCCTCCCGACCGGAGTTCTCAGTGCCTTTGCGCAGACCGAAAAGGGCAAGCTCAAAGTCACATCCATCTCCGACATTCACTATTTTGCTGATTCCGAAAAAGGAACAGGGGACACAAAGAACGGATTCAGCGAAGCCTACAACGAATGGAACGACAGAGGTTCCCGAGAGCACAACGAGGTTGACGCAATGCTTTCGGCGGCTCTCGACAAGGCTGTCGCCGAGAAGAGCGACTATGTGTTCCTGCCCGGCGACCTGACCTTCAACGGTGAGCTGGCTGGTCACAAGGCTCTTGCCGCAAAGCTCGAAGCCTTTGAAAAGGAGAGCGGAATACAGGTCATTGTTGTAAACGGCAACCACGATATCAATAACTACAACGCCGTCACATTCAAAAACGGCGTCAAGGAGTCCGGCGAGATCACCTCTCCCGAGGCGTTCCGCGAGATCTATAAAAATCTCGGCCGCGACCTTGTGACGGACGAAAAAGAAGATATCTTCACCCCCACGAGCGGCAAGGCGGGCAGTCTCTCGTTCGCGGTCAGCCTCAAGGGCGGCTACAGACTCATCGTCATGGATACCTGCAAGTATTCCTCCGATGTCACCGCCAAGGGCAATGACGTTCAGGAGACCGCGGGCAGCATAACCCCCGAGCTCATGCAGTGGGTTCTCAAGCAGTGCGAAAAAGCGAAGAAAAACGGCGAGACCATCATCGGCATGGGTCACCACAACTTTGCGCCGCACATGACCATCGAGCCCGAGCTGTTCTTCGCTTTCGTGCTCGACGATTGGATGGAGTGCGCCGAGACCCTTGCAGACGCGGGTATGCACTTCACCTTCAGCGGACATCTCCATACCCCCGATATCGCCTCCCATGTCAGCGACAACGGCGAGACCCTCTACGATATCGAGACCACTTCTCTCTCCGCATTCCCGAACAAGTTCAGAACCGTGACCTTTGACAACACCACAGATGGCAAGACCGTTTGCGACGTCAAGTCCCACGATATTGACGAGGACGGACCCATTGTCGTAAACTTCCCCAACGGCACTTCAAAGACCTATGCTCAGCCCTTTAAGGACAGCTACTCCTTCTTCAAGACCTACGGCCCCGGCGATATACGCAACTTCGCCTCAACCATGGTCGAGGACGCGCTCTCCGGAATTTTCAGTAATATCCAAAAGGCCGGCGGACTCTATGCATATCTCGAGGCTTCGGGAATCGACCTTGAGAAGATAATCATCGACGCGCTCGGCACAAACGGCTTTGAGGTAGGCAGCGTCGAGATATTTACGGTCAGCAGCAACATTATGAGCTTCATCAAGGATCTCTGCGCTCAGGTAGACGAGGCTTATATCAATAACCCCGACCGTGTCTTTGAGGTCATCAACGGCGTTATCAACAAGGTGTTTGACTATCAGGTGTCCGATTACAAGTGCACCAAGTTCTATGAGCGCATGGGACTCGAGAGCAAGAACGAAAAGGGCACCTTTGAGGATGCGGCTTACACCGTTCTTTACACCCTCTACAATGCCAACGAGGATATCAGCGACGACAAGTTCATGAACGATGTCCTTGACTATTTTGAGAACAGAAACGGCGCTGAGGAGCTTATAAACTTCCTTATCGATACTCTGCTCAACGATGTTATCGAGGGTGAGATCCTCTCGACTCTCCAGTTCAACCCCGGCAAGCTCTTCCCCGCCGGTTCGGTCACCAGCCCGATAGGCGTTATGACCGATATCTTCATGCAGATACTTTTCCGCGGCAATCCGAGCTATGAGAATGTTATCTACAGTGTTCTCAACCTCCTGCCCGAGAAGTACAGCAGCATACGCAATATACTCAACACCGTGCTCATCGACGAGTACATGACCCAGAGCCAGTATGACAGCATCGGCTACACTATCGGCAGAATGCTTCGCAGCCTCGTTGAGGATACGAATCCTGCCGAGAAGTCCGACCTCGATGTGACTCTCGTCTATGACGGTCCCGTCGAGCCCGAGGTCACGCAGGACAATATGCGCCTGCCCTCGAATATAGGCACAACTTTCACCGGCGACGCTTCGACCGAGAGAAGCATCAACTGGTATACAAAGTACAGCCTCAAAAATTCCGACATTCAGATAGCCGAATATTCGGAGAACCCGACCTTCACCGATAAGCTTCCCAAGGGCGTCAAGGTCAGCACAACCTCCGAGCTCGTCAAGAGAGAGTATCCCGGCGTCGACCTCGGCGTTATCGGTTTCCTCTCATATGGTATCAATGTCAACCGCCACACCGCGACCATAACCGGTCTCAAGCCCGGCACGAAGTATTGCTACAGAGTCGGCGATGCAAAGTACGGTTGGTGGAGCGGTACGGGTATAATCGAGACTGCGGACAATTCCGATTCCTTCACCTTCTTCCATGTCAGCGACGAGCAGTCGCAGAACGCTGTTCAGTACGGCACATGGGGCAAGGTAGTCGATACCGCGCTCAGGATGTTCCCCGAGGGCAAGTTCTTTGCCAGCGCAGGCGACCAGGTCGATTACACCAAGCACTTCAAGCAGTGGCAGTGGTTCTTCAATGCCTCTGAGAACATCAAGAACACCGCTATCATGCCCACCGCGGGCAACCATGAGAAGAGCGGATATATGCTCGACCAGAACTTCGTCCTGCCCGAGACAGTCGATCAGGACAGAGAGAGCGGCGTGTTCTATTCCTATGATTACAACAACGCCCACTTCATCGTCCTCAACACCAACAACCTCAGCGAGGATAAGGCACTCAGCGACGATCAGCTTGCATGGCTCAAGGCGGATGCTCAGGCAAGCGACGCTCAGTGGAAGATAGTCGTTCTCCACAAGGCGCTCTATTCCAACGGCTCGCACTATGACGACAAGGATGTCAAGGCTATGCGCAAGCAGCTGTGCGGACTCATGCCCGACCTCGGCATCGATATCGTCCTCCAGGGTCACGACCATGTCTATCTGCGCACCGATGTCATGGACAACAACGAGGTTGTCAAGGCTGAGGAGCAGAAGATAACCTTCGGCGGCAGAGAGTACACCGCCAAGCTCAATCCCGAGGGCACTGTCTATGTCATCAGCGCATGCGCGGGTGTCAAGGACTACCAGACCAAGGATGTCAAGGATACCGACAAGCTCTTCCCGAGAGCCGAGGCTATCTACGATGCGGATAACGCCGTGTTCTCTGCGATAACCATCGATGGCAGCAAGCTCTATTTTGACGCTTATATGCTCGACGATGAGGCAAAGGACGGCGCAACGAGAATCGACTCCTTCGCGCTCTCAAAGGCGGAGAAGGAAGAGCCCGAGAATCCCGAGCAGCCCTCGAATCCCGAGGAGCCCGCAAAGCCCGGCGATCCCGACCAGCCCTCCGATCCCGCAAACCCGAACGAGCCGCTCGATCCTTCGGATCCCGCAAGCCCGCTTGTTCCCTCGACAAAGCCCGACACGAATAAGCCCGAGGGCGACAGCAAAGTGCCGAACACCGGCGCGGCAGCTCCCGTGATGCTCATCGCATTTGCAGGCGCAGCGTTTGTTATCGGCTGCTCTGCAAAGAGGAAAAAAGAGGACTGATAAAATATCAAGTGTTCGTAAAATAAATTCAGTCCCGACAGTGTAATACCTGTCGGGACTTTTCTTGTATACAGCATTGAAGCCTTATGAGATAATTTAAGAGATTGATAGACAGGGCTCTGCGGAGAGGCTGCAATTATGGCTCCCCAGCAGGGGAGCCGTCTCGGCGGAACGCTGCGGCTGAGGGGTCGTTGTTCGGCCTTGACGCTTTTTCTCTGTTTATTTAATTTCAATGTCCTTTTGTAGGGGTCGGCGACTCGACGACCCTTTGACGCGTCAGCGTCACCGAAAAGTCTATTTATTCATCCGTGTCGTGTAATACGCTCTCCGCTTGAGGCTTGCCCCCTGTGCCGCCTACGGCGGCAGCGGTGCGTCGAGTCGCCGCACCCTACAAAATGAATCGCCACAAAATCCCGCAAAACCCGCAGGCGGATGATATCCGCCCCTACACGATTACAATATGCGTCAGCCGCTGTGTTTTTTTGCGGGTGAACAAAGCTCGCCCATACGGTGTACCGACAACGCCTCCCCGCAAACCGAACCGATAAAGGGCGGTTTTATGCCTCACGAACATCCCGCAAAACACCTCTGATATGACTTTCCCCGCGCTTTTTCGGACATGGAGATTTTTTACACAAAGAAAGACTCTTTTTTCGCTGTACTTTAGTACACTTTTTTGTCGTTTATCGCTTGACTATTACCGATATAAAAAGTATAATAAAAAAGCTAATGCAAATAAATTGGAGGTAAACAAAATGAAGGTATTTATGATCGGCGGCACCGGCCTTCTCGGCAGCGCCGCAGCGCGTATTTTCATTGACAGAGGCCACAGCGTCAAGTCTGTTGCTCTTCCGCCCCTTCCCGAAGGAGCTCCCATCCCCGAGGAGATGGAGATCGTAATGTGCAATATTTACGAGAAGACCGACGATGAGATCAGAGAGCTTATGGCCGGCTGCGACTGCTTCGTTTTCGCCGCAGGCGTCGACGAGAGAGTCGAGTTCCCCGCACCCGTTTACGATGCTTACTACAAGTACAACATCGCTCCCCTCAAGAGACTTCTTCCCATCTGCAAGGAGCTCGGTTATAAGAAGGCCGTTATCCTCGGCTCTTATTTCTCCTACCTTGCCAAAGAGCGTCCGGATATGAAGCTCTGCGAGAAGCATCCCTATATCAGAAGCCGTATCGACCAGGAGAACGTCGCTTTCTCCTATGCCGATGACAACTTCGATGTTGCCGTTCTTGAGCTGCCCTACATCTTCGGCACCCAGCCCGGCAGAAAGCCCGTTTGGGTTATCCTTATCGAGCAGATCAAGAGAATGGATAAGCTTCCCTGCACCCTCTATCCCAGAGGCGGTACAGCAATGCTTACAGTCCGCCAGGTCGGTGAGTCCATCGTCGGCGCGGCTGAGCGCAGCACCGGTGCAAAGGCATGGCCCATCAGCTGCTACAACATGAAGTGGGCTCCGTTCCTCAAGATAGTCTACGCCGCAAGAGGCATGGGCGATAACAGAAAGATCATCGGCATCCCGCCGTGGATGATGAGAATGGGACTCAAGGGCGTCGTCAAGGAGTATGCCGAGAAGGGCATCGACAGCGGCATCAATCCCATGGGTCTTCCGGAGATCATGGATCTTGATCTCTTCATGCCCACCGACTATGCTTACAAAGAGCTCGGTGTTACTGAGGACGACATCAAGGCTGCTATCACCGATTCTATCAAGGTCAGCGTTGCTTCCTATGAAGGCAAGGTTAAGCTCCTTGAGATGAAGGGCGAATAATTAAAACATACACTCATTTTCGGCGGAACTTTTATGTTCCGCCGAAATAGTGCTTTTTAGAAGCTTTTATATCCCTGCCGTATTTGGCGGCGGCGCGGTCGTTTGACGGGGGTTTTTTCGTCAGGACGCACAAAGATGCGCTCTTGTTTTTGTGCGCGCTGACGGAAAAACGACCATCCGCAGACCGCTTTCAACTTTTATCATCACAAATTTTTCAGGAATGGGTGAATTCTTTTGGCAAAGAGAGAAGACGTAAGAAATATAGCCATAATAGCGCACGTCGACCACGGCAAGACCACCCTCGTCGACGAGATGCTCAAGCAGAGCGGCATATTCAGAGCCAACGAGCAGGTTCAGGACAGAGTCATGGACTCCAACGACCTTGAGCGTGAGCGCGGAATAACAATACTTTCAAAGAACACCGCCGTCCACTATAACGGCGTGAAAATCAATATCGTTGACACTCCCGGCCATGCTGATTTCGGCGGCGAGGTCGAGCGCATACTCATGATGGTCGACGGCGTGCTTCTGCTCGTCGATGCGTTCGAGGGCTGCATGCCTCAGACGCGCTTCGTCCTCAAGAAAGCTCTTGCGCTCAAGAAGAAAGTCCTTGTTGTTATCAATAAAGTCGACAGACCCAACGCGCGCCCCGCAGAAGTTGTTGACGAGGTCATTGACCTGTTCATCGACCTCGGCGCCGAGGAGGATCAGCTCGACTTCCCCGTTGTCTACGCTTCGGCAAGAGACGGCTATTCCTCGCTCGATCCCAATGTCCGCTCGGGCGATATGCGCCCCCTACTCGACTCTATTCTCGAGCATATCGAAGCTCCCGACGGCGACGTCGATGCCCCGCTTCAGATACTCTTCACGAGCCTTGACTATGATGATTATATCGGCAGAATAGGCGTAGGTAGAGTTGAGCGCGGCAGAGTCAAGAAGAACGAGCCGATAGTGCTCTGCAAAACGGACGGCACTCAGGAGAATGTCAGGGTGTCGCGCCTCTATCAGTTTGAGGGACTCTCGCGTGTCGAGGTCGATTCCGCCGCCGCAGGCGATATCGTCTGCATCTCCGGCATCAGTGATATAAATATCGGCGAGACCGCCTGCTCACCGGACTGCATCGAGCCGATGCCTTTCATAAAAATAGACGAGCCCACGATATCCATGAATTTCATGGTCAACGACAGCCCGTTCGCAGGCCGCGAGGGCAAGTTCGTTACCTCGAGAAATATCAGAGACCGCCTGTTCAAGGAGGTCGAGACGAACGTCAGCATGCGCGTTGAAGAGACCGATTCGACCGATACCTTCAAAGTCTCCGGTCGCGGCGAGCTGCATCTGTCCATTCTCATTGAGACCATGCGCCGTCAGGGCTACGAGTTCCAGGTTTCGCGCCCGAAGGTCATTCTCAAAGAGATAAACGGCAAGACCTGCGAGCCTATGGAGCTGCTCATAGTCGAAGTTCCCGAGCAGTATGTCGGCGCAGTTATAGAGAAGCTCGGCTCCCGCAAGGGCGAGCTTGTCAACATGGGCACGCGTGACGGCGGCGCAACTCATCTTGAGTTCCGCATCCCGTCGAGAGGACTCATCGGCTACCGCGCCGAGTTCCTCACCGACACCAACGGCAACGGCATCATGAACCAGCTGTTCGACGGCTACGAGCCCTATAAGGGCGAGATAGTCACCCGCGAGCGCGGCTCTATAGTCGTTCACGAGACCGGCGTGAGCACCGCATACGGTCTGTTCAACACTCAGGACAGAGGCAGGCTGTTTATTCCCGCAGGCGTCGAGGTCTACGAGGGTATGATAGTCGGCGAATGTGCCAAGAATGAAGATATAGTCTGCAACATCTGCAAGAGCAAGCATCTGACCAACACCCGTGCATCGGGCTCCGATGACGCGCTGCGCCTCGTGCCCTATACGGAGATGAGCCTCGAGCAGTGCATGGAATTCATAAAGGACGACGAACTGCTTGAGGTCACGCCCAAGTCGCTCAGACTCAGAAAGCGCATTCTCTCGAAAGAGAAGAGACTCAAGCAGCAGTTCAGAGGCAAGTAATCTGAAAGGGGAGACAGGAATGACACAGCGCCGATCGGTTGCTCTGGGCAGCTTTGACGGACTCCATCGGGGTCACAGGGCTGTGCTCGACCTCGCTCTCTCGTTTGAAAAAGACGGCTTCGAGCCGTGCGCCCTCGTCTTTGACGAGCACCCGCTAAAGGTTGTCGGCGCGGGAGCTCCCCCGGAGCTGATGACCCCGCAGGCGCGCGACGAAATGCTCGAAAGCCTCGGCATAACCGTCAAAAAGATATCGTTCGGGCGCATCGTCGATATGTCGGCGGAGCAGTTCGTCAATGATATTTTGATAGGCGAGCTGAACGCGGGCGCGGTATGCTGCGGATATAATTACCGCTTTGCGAAGAGCGCCGCCGCGGATTCGCGCGACCTCGAAGAGCTCTGCAAGGCGCACGGAATTTTATGCGCTGTGGCGGAGCGCACCGATTATAACGGCGCGGCGATAAGCTCGACGAGGATAAGAAACGCGCTTGCCGAGGGCAAAATTGAAGACGCAAACGCCATGCTCGGGCGCGAATTTTCCTATAAATTCACCGTTGTCAGCGGCGACAGGCGCGGCAGGCTGATAGGCGCGCCGACGATAAACCAGCATTTCCCCGAGGGCTTCATCGTCCCGAAGTTCGGCGTATATGCTTCGGCAGTGCCGATAGACGGAGAACTGCATGCGGCGGTTACGAACATCGGACGCCGCCCGTCGTTCACCTGCGACGATCTGCGCAGCGAGACCTGCATAACCGACTTCTCCGGCGACCTCTACGGAAAAAATGTCGAAGTAAAATTGCTCAGATATATCCGACCCGAAAGGGTCTTCGATTCGCTCGATTCGCTCGGCGACCAGATAGCTGCCGACGCACAGACGGCAAGAGAAATTTTCAACAGCATAGAAAAATAATAACCGCAGCCGCCCGAGGATTGATCCTCAGGCGGTTGTTTTGCTTCGTTCAAGGTCACAGTAGTGGCGGATATCATCCGCCCGCGAAATCTGAACAACTTTATTGGCGCGGGATTTGTAGGGTGCGGCGACTCGACGCACCGATGCCGCGAAAGCGGCACGAAATCTTTATAAACATTTATTCTACCGCATAGTGGCGAATATTATAACACGCGAAATTCGCACGGATTTATTGATACACAACCCCGCACCCAAAATTCAATATGGAAAACATCCGCGCGGAGTGATATAATCGGTGTGTAAAAGCATTTTGACACGGAAAATGCGCAGATGTAAAACGCTTTTGATAGACACACGGCTGTTTTTTGCGTAAACTGAAAGCGAAAAAAAGGAGGCGCGGCAGATGGATATCGGAAAGAAGCTCAGGGACGCGAGAAACGCGGCTAAATTGACTCAGGAGAGCGCGGCGGAGTCGCTCGGCGTGAGCCGCCAGACCGTATCGAATTGGGAGACGGGCAAGACCTACCCCGATATAGTGAGCGTCATAAGAATGAGCGACCTTTATTCCGTCAGCCTCGACTGCCTGCTGAAGGAGGAAAAAACCGTGTCAAACGATCTCAACTATCTCAACTATCTCGAAGAGAGCACAAATGTCGTCAAGAGCCGCCACAGACTCGGAAAGCTCGTGCTCATCGCCGCATATCTCGTCATATGGGCGGTGTCGGTCGCGTTTTTCTGGCTCGCCGCCTCCGGGTCGGACGCGGGCGCGTACGCCGTGCTCGTTATATGGGGCGCAATCCCGCTGACCACATTCGCTATCTCCCTGCTCATAGGCGCAAACGGCTATTGGGGCAGAAGAAAATGGTGGGCGGTGCCTATCCTCGCTCTTATGTACACCCTCATTCCGTTTCTGACCTTCACCCTCGCCAACGCCGCTTCGACGGGCATTTCCGTAGGTGATATAGCGGTGAACCTCGACGATTTAATCACCCTGCCCATAGGTGCAGCCGTCTCCGCCGCCGGTCTTGCGATCGGCACGGGCATAGAGAAGCTCAGGACGCGCAAAAAGCGTGAGGATTAAATTGCCACCTTGGGATATGTAAAAAGTAAGGAGCGGATATTATCCGTCCGCGAAATCTGAACAACTTTATTGGCAGCAACTTGTAGGGTGCGGCGACTCGACGCACCGATGCCGCGAAAGCGGCACGAAATCTTTATAAACATTTATCCTACCGCATAGTGGAGAATATCATAATCCGCAAAATTTGCACGGATTTATTGTACACAGCCCCCAAAAATTCAATATAGAAAACATCCGCGCGGAGTGATATAATCGGTGTGTAAAAATATCCTGACACAAGAGAGCACAAAAAGTCAGGAATAAAAAATTCCTTCGCTCTATAATGTTCTTGCACAGGGAGGGAAAGCATGGACTGGATAACAGGGATAAGCAAAGCGATAGACTATATTGAGGAACACATCACGGAGCCTACGGATTACGCGCGGGCGGCGAAAGAGGCCTGTTCGTCGCCGTTTAATTTTCAGCGCGTGTTCGCTCTGCTGTGCGGCTATACGCTCGGCGACTATGTGCGTATGCGACGACTCACCCTCGCCGGGGAAGAGCTGCTCTCGACGGACACAAAGATTATCGATGTTGCCCTCAAATACGGCTACGACTCGCCCGAGAGTTTCTCGCGCGCGTTCACCCGCTTTCATGGCGTATCCCCGTCCGCAGTCCGAAAGGGCGCGGCTATCCGCTCGTTCTCCCGCATCTGTGTTAAACTCATTTTAACAGGAGGCAGCATTATGGAGTACAGAATAGAAAAGAAACAGGCGGCGAAGATTATCTGCCGCCGCAGGGAGTTCACAAAGCCCGGCGACGACTACACGAACAGGGAGATACCCGAGTTCTGGAACGAGTGCGGACGCGACGGGAGCATTCAAAAGCTCTGCGGGTATATCAAGGACAGTGCGCGGTTCAAAGGACTTCTCGGCGTGTGCTTCTCGACCGAGATGACGGACAGCGGCTTTCCCTACGGCATCGGCGCGGAGTATGACGGCGAGTCCGACCCGCAGGATTTCGAGATTGTGGAGATTCCCTCCTATACCTACGCGGTGTTCACCGTGCGCGGCAGGATGCCCGACGCGTTCAGGGAGACCTACAGAAAGATATGCACCGAATTCTTCCCGCAGAGCGGCTATGAATACGGCAACGGCGTTGAGATTGAGGTCTATCCCTCGGCGGACGTGCAGAACCCGGACTATACCTGCGAGATATGGATCGCAGTCAAACCGAAAAAGTAAATGTTTTTTCGCCGGAGCTCGTTTGGGCTCCGGTTCTTTTTATCTTGAGGAAAGGCGGAAAGAATGTTATACTTATTGAAGAAAGCAATATTGAAAGGAAAACGCCGATGAGAAGATTCTTGAAATTCTTTGCCCGTATATTTGTGCTTTTGCTCGGGCTTTCGCTGTGCATTTCGCCGCTCGAGGGCTTTGCAGCCTATAATTTTGAATACGAGCAGGCGGTCGGCAATCCGCTCAAAGGCTTCATGCCGTTTTATAAACAGGGCGGCGCCGACGACAGTGTGCCTTACAGCATGGAGTGGTTCTATGTTCCGCTCTCAGCGCTCATGTCAGACAGCGGCGAATACACTATCCGCGAGGGGCTTGAGCCGTATCTTGAAGAGATATCGGCGCGCGGGAATCAGGCGGTTTTCAGAGTCTATTTAGACTATCCCGGCTCGGGTATCGGCGAAAAAGCCGTGCCGCAGTTCATCTGGGATATGGGTATAAAAAAAGAGCACTACGACGAATACGGCGGAGGCTGGTGCCCCGACTATTCAGACGGCAGGCTCATTGATATCCTCTGCGATTTTGTGCGCGAGCTGGCGCGCGAATACGACGGCGACCGCCGCATAGCCTATATCACAACGGGGCTTCTCGGTCACTGGGGCGAGTGGCATGTCTGCCTGCCGGAGCTTGAAGCTTCAAAGGAGCAGAAAGCAAAAATCATCTCCGTATTTGCGGAAAATTTTAAGACCACGCGCATTCTGACCCGCTATCCCGATACTCCCGGCACGACGCGCAGCGGAAATGTCGGCTTCCACGACGATTCTTTCACCCACTCGACGCTCTACGGCGAGAACTGGTATTTTATGTCCAAGATGAAGAAAGCGCACCAGACCGGGGTCTGGAAAAATCAGCCAATCGGCGGCGAGTTCCGCCCGGAGGGGCAGTCGGCGTTCTTGTCCGGCACGCCGCTCGACGGATATCAGGACTACTCCGAGTGCGTCAACGCGACCCACTGCTCGTGGCTGATGATGGCGGGCGCGTTTGAAGAAAATCTCGGCGCGGACGAAATCGAGCGCGCCAAAACAGCTTCGGCGGCTCTCGGCTATGATTTTACTGTCACAGACGCGAGAGTGATGAAAATTTTCGGCAGAACTTATGCTTTCGTTACGATAAAAAACACGGGCGTCGCCCCGATATACTACGATCTCGGCGTGTCTTTTGGCGTCGGGAACGGGAAAAACACGCAGTGGACTCAAGCAGAAAATCAAAAGCTCTGCCGCCTTATGCCCGGAAAAAGCGCAATGTTCTCGGCGCAGATAAGCATAGACGACGGGCAATCGCTCTTCGTCCGCATTGAAAAGCCGCTCGAAAACGGCAAGCCGATACGCTTCTCCAACTCGTCCGAGCTGCAGTGCGCCGACGGTTCGCTCCTGCTCGGAAATATGATGAGGTTCTGATATGGACGAAAAATACAAAGTGTTTTATCAAGGCTCGCTATACGGTCACTTCGGGCGCGACCACGCGGGCAAAGAGATTGCGGTCAATAAAAGTTTCACTTGGGGCGGTGAGGAATGGCTCGTGCCGTCCGTATATTTTTGCGGCAAGGGACTCGTTGCAGATGTGTTCAAGAAAGTGAGCGTTGACAGCTTTCGTGAGTTTATAGAAAAATTCGGGCTCGATGAAAACAGCGATTGTGACGACTTTTCAGACGAACAGCAGGCTGAAATAGAAGCTGAAAATCCGCTGAACGGCGATATATTCGCCTCAATTCAGTTCGGCGGCAGAAGAAGCGATATGGAATTTTTAAGCTCCGACTGTTGGAATCCGCTTTTTTCCGACAGCGGTGATGCGGCGGAAGCTCTGCTCGACAGATACGGGCTCGATAAATCTTTTTGCTGGCTCGCGGTAAGAATTAGTATCCCGTGGCGCGGCAGAAAACCGAAAAAATCAGATTCCCTGACCCTGCAACTTCGCGCGGAAAAGATACCCGTCCCGGGCGCACATTTCAAGGCGAATCGCCCCGGCGACAAGACAGATTTTATAAACCCTGTGACCGGGGAAAAGCATACGCTGACGGTGACGGCTGTCGAACAGCAAAAGTTTTCAAAGCTGCTGCATATCAGCGGAAAAGAACCGCCGCTGTGTACAATAATGGATTATGACATCTCGCCGGAAATTCCGAGGGATGAGATATCCGTGAATGACCGCTCTAAGCCGGAGAAACCGCGCGGGATTCTCGCGCCCCGCGGCAAAGCGGCGTCGGCAATAGGCATTATCGGCGGCGCGGACGGTCCGACCGTTATAGCTACATCGTCGGCGAGCGGACGAACGGCTTGCTCGTCACTGCACTATGAGCCCCAATATGAGCCGGATTGGTGCATGGTGTTTTATAAGAAGCCGAAAGAAGATATTGAAGTTGAACTGATATAGAAAGTGCCGAATGTTAGGCGTTCATAAAACAGTTTTAGCCCCGGCAGTAATGACTGTCGGGGCTTTTTAATACAAACATTTGCAAAATAAAAGCGAGCAATCCAGCAGCTTTTATAATCGGGCTTCCAATAGCCGCGCCGCAGTGTTCGATAAGCCAACTAAGAGGAGCGAGGGAACGGCTTGCGAAGCAAGACGCATAACCCTCTCAAAACATAGTCGCCTATCGCCCTTGGAGCGGGCGCTATGCTCCTTGTT
>SAMEA104315420__coassemble_278_pt1 | contig 40351 bp, 57 predicted proteins | sample SAMEA104315420__metabat2_low_PE_006 | metagenome-assembled genome bin SAMEA104315420 (sample SAMEA104315420) | gut metagenome | biome: Monkey gut; feature: monkey-associated habitat; material: faeces | place: China | collected 2013 | reverse complement strand
TGCTCCGAGCCAGTTAACAGCCGCGCGGCTGTGTGTGGCAGAGTCGCTGGTTGGGGTCAGTAGGTAAAGTAAAAAAGAGCAGGAAGACTGATGTCTTCCTGCTCTTTTTGGCTCACCATTGTATAAACTGTCCGAACACGCAACGCTATATATCGTCTCCGGTCTCTTCGCTTGTGTTATCAGCAGATAATTTTATTTTTCCTTGCAATTATAAAAAATCGTGCTATAATGCAATAAAGAGCCTCTAGCTCTATATCCTATTTTGTGTGGCTCTCGGTCTGACCGAGAGCTGCTTTTATACCATTTTGCCAGTGTCGGCAAACTGCTGTTTTACTGTCCGTTTTATTGCCTTGACTATGTGGATATGTCTGCTACAATCAAATTGAAAAAAATTTTAAAAAACTTTTGAAAAAAGTGTTGACATACTCGGCGTAGTATGCTACAATTAAGACAATGAATGAGGCAAGAACCTCAAAAAAAGAAAGGAAGAAAAAACAATGGCAATCAAAGAAATCAAACTTATTCAGGATGCTTACATCTGCGGCTATGAAGGTGCTTTCTGCCACGAAGTCTCCGAAGACGGCAAATACCTCGCAACCGGAGTTTGGGACAACTGGTACGAAGCAACAGCAGAAGATGAGTCAGGCAACCAGTATCAGGTGTATTGGAAAATCAATGATGACTTTGACATAAAATGCGGCGATGAAGCCGACGCTTGCAACTGGGAGAAGCCGTGGATGGTGCTTGAGATTGGCACAGAAAACGACAAGAATGTTGTCAATCAGGTCAAAATAAAGTTTTAATCCAAGTGGAAGTGGAGATAGAAAAGTATGGAAGAAGCACCAAAGCGCAAGACGCATACTTCGACGGCGGTCAAGCGTCGGTATAACGACAAGACATACACTATGGTGCGCGCCAGCTTGCCGAAAGACTTAGTCGCACGATTCAAGGAAAAATGCGAAGCCGACGGCATACCGCAGGCGCAGGTCATCAAAAAAGCAATCGTCGACTTTTTGGGCGACAAGACGTAACAACAATGCGATAAAAAGCAGTCTCTTTCGCGAGGCTGCTTTTTTTAAATATTTTTCAAAAACTTTTGAAAAAAGTGTTGACATACTCGGCATAGTATGCTATAATATAGACAATGAAAGAGCAGAAAGCTCTGAAAGAAAGGATAAAAGAAAATGAAAATCATCAACACCAACACCAACGAAACCGTCTACGAGATCATCACCAACCGCAGCTTTACACTTGACGAAGCCATCGCTTTCGCGGGCGAGTACAGCAACGACGCAGCCATCAACGGCGAGCCGGAAGTCACAATCGACGACAAACAGTACTACTACGACGAGCTCGCGCTTGTCGACTAATCCAAAAACAAAAAAGCCGGGCAAGGGATTTCTCCCCTGCCCGGCTTTTTTTAGTCCTAAGTTAGTTGCAAGTTGGTTTCAAAACGCACGCAAAACGCACGCAAGTTACCAGCAAGTTACCAGCAAGTTAAATCATGCCGAGAAGCTTGAGCACCGCCACGATGATACCCGCGCCGTAAAGCCCGAGCTGATTAAGCAGATTAAAAATGATAGCTGTTATCATCACTCCGCCTCCTCACCCGTGCCCGGGTCTTCTATCGCCGAGCCTTGCTCGTGGAGATACTTGTCTGCGGTCTGTGCCGCCTCAGTAAAGCTGTTATTTTTCCAATAAGCGGAGATACCGACGAGCACCGAGAACACGACGCTGACGATTGTGTACAGCTCATTGTAGTCCGCAGGAATCGGAGCTTTTCCCGCAGCGGAAAGCGCCATGTTGACGAGCGAGATAATCAGCAGGATGCCGCGCACCCATGTGCCGACCTTGACGTTGCTGATGTTTGCAAGTATGTCTTTGATTTTTGCCATTTTAATAACCTCCTGTTATATGTTCTATTCCCTCATGCGCCAAAAAATCGCGCTGTTCGTGCTTGATTTTCTGTGCATAGTCTAAGGCTGCGTGCATATCGCCGTTGCAGTGTGCGTCCGGGATTCGCTGCACGGCTTTCGCCGTCGCCTCGCCCAGGGCGATTGATGCCGTTGTGCTTTTTAAAAGCATATATTCAAAGTCCTCGCGCTTTTTTTCCTGCGCCTGCCTTGCCGTGTCGCGCTTGTCAATGTGGCGTTTAAGCAGCCACACAAAAAAGCCTGTCAACGCTGTAGGCAGGCCGCAGGTCAGCGTCAATTCCCAAGCCGTCAATCCACTACCTCCAACGACGCAACGGCGACCCAGCTCGCAATATCCGTCAAAAGTGCTTCCCGGACTCCGCCGTTTGTCTGTATTTTGCCGACGGTGTGAGTCCTTGTCAGCTGCGTGTTCGGGACTATCGAGCCTCGTGCCGCCGTCAGTCCGCCGTAAGTCGCGCCGGGCTTTATTTTGACCTTGCTGCCGACAGTTATCTTTGCAGACGACTGCAAAACAGTTAAATCGGAGACATAGACCCACGAGCGAATTTCCTTGAGCAGTGCTCGGCTTCCGCTGACGGTCTTGACGGTGTGCTTTTTAAGCTTGACCCACATCGGTATTCTCTGCCCGGTTGCGTACTTGCTGCCCTTTATCTTGACGATATCGCCCGCTCTGACAGTTGCCGTTGCAGGCTTGTCCTCGCTCGGCTTGACTGACGGAGCGGACTTTTTCTTTATGCCGTAAAAATTGGCAATGGCAGATACGATAGCCTCCGCGCACTGCTTCTGCCCTGCGGCGGTCTCAACATGCTTGCGGTCGCTCGCGGTGTCAATAAATACGGTCTCTATCAGCAGAGACTCGCACTTGCAGGAGCGGACAAATCCAAAATAGTCCGTGCCGTTTGCAGGATTGATTTTGACCTTGGCGCCCCTGTCGCGGATGCCGAAGGTGTTTGCAATGCTCTTGCTGATTGCTCCGGCGAGCTTCTTACCCGTCGCGCTCTTGTGCTTATAGTAGACCTCCGAGCCTGTGCCGCCTGCGGCGTTAAGGTGGATTTCTATTGCAAGGTCATAGCCGTGCTTGTTGACGTGGGCTATGCGCTCGGTCAGATAGAGTGTCGCGTCATAGTTGATAACATCGGCGGTACAGTTGTAGGCTTTCAAAGCCTCGCCGATGTATTTTCCGATTTCGCGACCGATTTTAAACTCCTGATAGTTCCCGCCGAGTGCGCCGCTATCGTAGCCGCCCGTGGCTGATTTTCCGTGACCTATCGATATACAGATGTTCATATCATTACCTCCTGTTATTCTATTTTTTCGTTTATGGTAGCGATAACTGCCGACGCGTCCGTGCAAATCAAAGAGACACGGAAATAATGTTCTTCGACAGCAGTTACGACAACGCTGTCTCCAACATTTTTAAACGTCATACTATTCCAAGTAAGCCCGTTGTGCAGGTATGTTGATGTGTTGAACGTTCCGTTTGCATTGTGCAACACAATCGCGCTGTAATAATCAGTTGACGCTGGCAAACTTGTGCCCTTGACGCGGAGCGTATCGCCAGCCACGAGATGGATGAGACTTGCTGCATCTTTGTCCGCTCCGATTGCCGCATATCCGCTCTGCGTCCGGTTGTCGCCGCTTGAAGTGCTCAGGCGCGTGTTCGCCGAAATACCGATAGTGTCAATAATGTTTGTGATGACCGCCGTGCAGGTAATTACGATATTACCAGTAACTTTGGAAATGCTCACAGTGCTACCAGACACCGCCGACGCGGAGATATCCACGCCACCCATCGTTACGGTGATTGCGCCGAGCTTTTTGAAAGTTCCCGTCGGGGAGAGCGTCGTGGTGTAGGACGCATTTTCCGCGATGCTGGTTGCCGTGTTTGACGATGCACAGTTGGTAAGATTCCGCGTGATGGTGTAAGACACAGACGGCATAATTGCGACTGCCGTAATCGTGACTGCTCCTGTCACTTTGGCAATGTTGATTGCACCGCTACCAGCTGTATAAGCCGTGGATGTAATGTCCACGGCTCCCATTTTGACAACTACAGAAGTTAGCTCTTTGCCAACATCTGCCGCTATAGTCGCCGTGTAGCTGTCGCCATATTCTACTTGCGATTCGCTATTGCTTATTGTGCAGCCTGCGAGATTTTTCACGATAGTTTGATACCAGTGTAAGGTTTCGGGCGTACCGTCAATCATAGCCGCCCGAAAAGCATTGATGTCCGCCATTGTCATGCCGCACGTTCCCACGGCGAAGCGGACGCATTTGTCGCGGAATGTGTCCCCCGACACAGCATTAATGGCATTAATGAGACCTTTCCAGTCCGACTCATTGCGCCTCCGCGCAGTAGCGTCTGAGCCAGAGCCGGAATAAAACGTCGTCAGTTCATAATCCTTGTCAATGTCTGATTGACTCATGCCGAGCAAGCCCTCTAACACGCACGCGAGAGTGCCTGTTCTATCTGCTCCTGCTGTGCAGTGGAAATATACCGGCTCGCGATGTGTCACTGCGTCAATCACGCAACGGAAGTAAGCCTGCCATGTCGCTACCGGTGTCAGAGCATACCACGCATATTGCTGTGTGCGTGTGTACCATACGTCGCTCCCAAGCGGAGATTCTGTCATGTCCGGCTCGTCTTCCGAACCGCCACCCTCGCGTCCGCGCAAGTCAAGGTCGTGTTGAATACCAATTTCGTCGACAAGCACCGCTCGGTCTGCGGCAGATAATTTTCCGCCTCTGATTAGCAGACCATATTTGACGGTGCCGCCGTCACAAGCCCAGCCACCAAGGTCTCGAACGTTCCAAGCTTCCGCACTTTCTCGGGTTCTTATCCATCGCAGGGAATCGAGGGGTTTGAGCGTACCCGCTTTTGAGCTATTGGCGAATGGGGTTTTGATATTTGGTATTTCGTTGTAATAAGTTTCCGACCCGGCGGTAACGCCGAGAGGTTTATAATTGCTGACAACCGCGTCGGCGGGGGCATAGTTAGCAATCTGCGATGCGCTGTAATCGCTGGGGTCGTAAGTCACGTTGGCAAGGTAGTTTCGCACCGCCTCCGGGCACTGGTGCCATTCGACCGTCTCTGCGCCCGCGATGCCGCGCACCGCATCGCCCATCTGCGCGATCTTGTACGTTTCCGCGCCGCCTGTCTTTTCGCGGATGGCAGCGGCGATGTCCTGCACGGCGGTTTCTTCGTAGAGCTTTTTGGACATCAGTAACTCACCTCCGTGCCATCAGGCAGGGCAGCTATGACATCATTAACAATCTCTTGTCTGTCCAACTCCGTCCAATAGTCCGTGCCTCTGACAGGGGTCTTTCCGTCAGCACCCTTTTCACCCTGTGCGCCGTTTTTTCCATTTGCACCATCTGAGCCTTTCGCACCAGTGGCTCCGCGAGACGGCTTTCCAGTATCTGTGTTTCCAACAAACCAGTTACCGTTATCACCAATATGCGGTGTAACACCATCAGCACCCGCAGCACCGGGGCTCCCATCAGTCCCGTCCTTTCCATCCGCACCTTTATCACCTTTTTCGCCGCGTGACGGCTTGCCTGTGTCAGTAGTACCTAAATACCAGTTACCATTGGCACCAATAGTCGGAGTTATGCCGTTCACGCCGTCTTTGCCGTCTGCGCCTGTGTCGCCTTTAAGTCCCGGTGCGCCTGTCGCTCCTGTATCGCCCTTGTCTCCCTTTAAACCGACGTCCGAGCCGTTGTAGCGGAGTTTACCGTTTGAGTCGGAGAGCTTGTCAAGTGTATCTTTGTTGGCGTGGGTGTGAGATTTGGAAACAAGCTCGTCGAGAGCATCTTCGACCGTCGATATGTTCGGCAGCGCGTCGTTGGAGTAGCCAACAATATCTGCTGTGATAGACACTAAACAAAACTGCCACGCATTAGCACCGGGCTCGGGATACTTCGTGACGGTCGCCGCCACTAATAGCGAGCTTATAAACACTCCAAAAACATACGACTCGCTGTATTCCATCTGAATCAGCGGCATGATGTATTTGTCGAACGCAATCGCCTTGATATTTTGACCGCTTGCAACTGCCGCGTCAATTTGCTCAATTGTTTTATCGCAAGACGTGACCGTATAATTATCGCCGTCGGTTTCGACGGTCATTTTGATTGTGAAGTCACCCGCTCCACCACCTAAAGCCTCGCCGTCATAGGTCGGCTTGCCGTCTTTTGACTCTGCAAACTTATCAAGCACTGCTTTGTTATCATGGCTATGCCGCGCGGCGGTGTTAAGCGCGATTTCGGCGGCAAGGCTGTGCGATAAACGCTCCGTGCCGTCCGGGATTGATACCTTTGCAGAGCCGGTTATCATCGGCGCATAGCCGACTATCTCGCCGTCCGCAAAGGCGACCAGCTGCGCCGCCATGTTGCCGGGCTCGGGCACGATGTCGCTTGTAATTTTGACAGTCACATAGCCGTCCACAGGAGTCAACAGCTCAGTTTGCAGATACTCGCCGACCGTTGATTCAAAATAGACTCTGTAGCTGTCCGCGCCCTCGAGCTCTTCGGGCACAGGTAGCGCGAGCATGGTAAAATTATTTTCGGTGCGGTAGCCTACGTCGTAGCCACGCGGGCGGCTGTATTCGACTTTTATCGTTCTTTCCTGCATCTTCCTTTACCTCCTCTTTCGCGGGCTCTGCAGCCTGTTTTTCGCAGTCTGTAAGCATTTCGGATAAAAGGTCAAGCTTGCCGATAATCTTCGCGATTTCGACCTTGTTGACCTCGATTTGCTGCATCAGCTGTGCATTGTGCTTCTGCAAGGCGTCGCCCTGCGCTTTGACCTCTGCGATTTTCTGTTCGATTTCGGTTTTTGTCATTTTTTCACCGCCTATTCGTCTGCAAATTTCAACCGTCTGCCATTAAAATACAAAAGCTCGCCATTTGCCGTAAGTGTCTTACTATATGTCGTGCCGTCCTGATTGCTCGTCTGAAATGTTAGACGCATGATATTATCAGCCTCTGTCCACGCATAAAGCCCAGCCCAGAGCTTGCCGGAGGTCTCGCCCCTTATTTCAAAACCCGCTCCCGGTGTCTTTTCGGCGTTCATTTTTGCAATACCAACGCCAAGTTTAAAATTTGTTCCGCCGACGGGTCTGTGGTGTATCAGGCTTTCAAACTGGTCATTTTTTGCCTCATTCGTCTCGACACATTGTCTGATTCTCGTTCTGCTTTTTTCGATAATCGCGAAATCAGTGTCCCAGTTGTACGCCAAACCGCCGACGGCAGGCTTCGCCGCAGATGCGTTGACGGTTGATGTGCCAAATCTAAAGCCTTTCGATGACCGCTCGCCGAGCGTAAACTCCGGCGCAGCTATAGTCGCATACCAGTCGCCGCCGAGTGCGGTTTCAAACAACATCGAACTGCCAAAGGTCAGATATTTTTCCCCTGTTCCCGTGCCCGCGCCTTGATATAGGTCAAGCACACCGCTTGACAAATCCGCCTTATAGCCGTCATCGTTTAAGACGGACAGCTGACCGCCGTCAAGGTTTATATCGCCGCCGGTGATGTTGATGTCGGAGGCTTCGATGTGACCGGTTTCGAGGTTAAAAGAAAATCCGTTTGTGCCGCCTGTGATGATACCCGTCGTTATAGCCGTTGCGTTTATGCCCGCTCCGGTCATGGCGTTGGTGTAGGTCTTGCCGCCGTCTGTGGTGCAGCCTATACCGCCGTAGGTGCATTTAACGCCTTGCAAGCCGTCTGTCGCGAAACATTCCCATCCGTCCGGGTTTCCGTCCTTGTCGAGGTCGAGAATGCGGTAATATCCGCCGTTTGCCCCGTTTATAGCGTCTGTGGCGGCTTTTATTGCCGCTTCCATCGAGTTTTTAACCTTGCTGAGTTCAAGCTTTACGGACGCGCTGACAGAGTCGAAAGACATCTCCGTTGTGTCGAGATTGGGAGATGTGATTGTGGACTGCAAGCCGCCGGAGAGGTCTAACTCCTGCTGCGCTACATAGACGGTATATGACTTGTTGTTTTTGTCTTTGACGGTGATAATATCTCCGACCTCTACACACGGGTCTCCGCGCCATGTACAAGTTGACGGATACCATGTACGCCCGTTATACCGTGCATATATCGCGTCTATCTCGGCATGGGTAACAAGCGGATTTGCAAAAGACAGTGGAACTCCTGTGCCTTTCGTATAGACATCTTCGTCCTCGCCCGCTGTGACCGCTTCTATTTTGACCGCGCTCTCTGCGGACTTTTTAAAGCCGTTTTCCCACTGGACATCTGCCGTCACGGTGTAGTTATAGGTACTGCCCGGACTAAAAAACCACGAGATATAAAGCTTTCCGACCGTGTTTACTCGCGCAGACATTCCCGCGCATCCGACGCAGTAGCCGAGCACATCTCGCTCGCTCTGCTCTGTCAGTTCTGCGGCTGTTGCAACGCCGATAACATGATTTTTCAAGGCAGTCTGTGCCGCCGTATCGACATATGTCACGCTCAAGCCGTGCATACTCGCGATATTCTCGACGACATCTTTCAGTGTCGTGGTGTCCGTCACGGAGATAGACGGCGTCCACTTGCCACCCATTTTGTCTATCTCATCATAGCCGGTGACGGTCAAGGTCTTTCCGTCGTCGTCCGTCTCCGGCTTCTCCGTCGCAAAATATCCGCAAGGCGTATAATAATATGTTCCGTCCGCCAGAAGCACACCGCTTTCGATAAATGCTATCTTGTCGCGGTAGTTATAGGTGGGTGACGGATTATTAAAAGTTGCGGAATAGGAGCTTGAACCCACACTTCCGACCGTTGCATCCTCATCTCCGTTGAGAACCTGTGTCACGCTCAAGCTCAGTAAGCCGTCCGTTACGACGACCTTATCCGAGACAAAAGAGCGAATCCCGAGAGTCGTCACATAATGTCCGAATGTTATCCGGTTGATTATGTGACGAGTCCGCTTGGCATAAGCAGTTCTTACCGCTGCGCGTTTTGTCGCGTTGATTATCTTATACACTGCCCGTGCCCCCTTACATCTCGGTCAAATTGAAGCTGACCTCTTTATAAGTCCAAAGAGTCTCGCTGTATATCCGCTCTATATCTGCTTCGAGCGTCGAGCAGTAGAATGTCTTTGTGCCGAATGTGCCCGTTTTCGGGTTCGGCAACCAACAGTCGAAACTGTCGGCAAGGATAATGTCCGCGATTTCTGCATACTGCGTATTATTCAACCCGCTCGGCATCGTGGCGGTGTATTTGTTCTTTCCCGTCACGATATCGCGAAACATTGTTCCCGTGTTGTTATCGCGCCCGCTCTTGCTGCTATCAATGATATTTATTCCGGGTTTCAAGCCCATCGGCGTGGGAAGTGTTTTCCATGACGATGTACCCGTTTTTTTGATTTTCATCACGGTCATGCTCATACGCTCACCCCCGCGAGCGGCGTTTTGCCAGTTCTTCTGACAACGCCGTTATGGTATTCAATTACTGATTGCCCGACGACCTTTCCGTCGAGCGTGGTATAAATTGAAATTGATATCGGGCGTGAGTTATCCCCGCCGAGTTCATTCATGACCTCGCGAACCGCCTGTTTCATCGTCGACAAAGGCGAAACAACTTCGGGCTCTCGCTTGTTATCGCCGAGTATTGCCGTATATTCGCCGTAGTTTCTCGGGACAACTGTACCTGTTGCAAGGCGAGGTATGCTGACGGTAGGCAGATTGAAGCCGAACTTCTTGCCGCCTATTCCGGGCACCCAATCGGGAATATTCCACGAGATTCTATTTGCTTTATTGACAACGGTATTAATACACCGCTCAACGAGCGATATAATACCGTTAAGTCTGTCACGACCTGAATTTTTGATTGAATCCCACATTCTCGACGCGCCGGAGGTTATTTTATTCCAAAGATTTGATGCACTACTCGCTATGCGCGATACTAAATTCTGTGCGCCGTTGAACACAGCGTTTTTGAAGTCAGCGCACCTTCCCCGGATATTGTTGAATTTCTCCTGCCAGTACTCTCTTGTAAAGAATTTTGCGAGGTTAGAATTCCACCAATCTTTCACATTTACGCCAAACTCTTTTATCTTATTTATAACGTTGTCTTTGAACTCGGAGATTTTCGTGAAAGCCACATCAAAAGCGCCAGATGCACTTCCATAAGCCAATCCTGTGCCGAGCATAGCCAGTCCAGCCAAAATAAGTTTTGGATTAAACCCGAGGTAACAGCCTAAGACTATTAAGACAACGCCTAAAATCATAGACCCCCATGTGATTATCTGATGCACCCACTGCGGAATTCCGGAAAAAGCTCCCGAGCCTTTGCCGAAAGCTATGCCAGTTATAATCAATCCAACTCCAAAAAGTGCAGCTGATATGTTTGCGGTGGCTATGCCAACCATTACAAGTGCTATTCCGGCTAAAATCGTCGCATATGCTGTTATTTTTTTCACATTGGTTTCCATATCGGCGATATTGCTGTCGAACGAGGGCGCAGACGACGCATCTGTGCCGCCTGAACCGCTTGAGCTGTTATCGCTGAGCTGATTCAATTCGTCGAAACTCGCAAGGCTTCGAGAAGCTTTTTCCGCCGCCTTACCGACCTTGCTCGTCGCTGTTGCTTGCTTATTAAGTGCCTTTGCGTTTTTCTGCATCTGTGATACGGATTTGCCAAAAAGCGCAGCGGTAAACGACGCAAGAAAAGCGGACGCCTGCTCGAGCGCCTGCAACAGCGCTTTAATCGCGGGCAATGCAAACTCATATATCGGCTGAAAAGCCGTCAATAGATTGCCTTTAATATTGGCAAGAGAGGTCTGCACCTGCTTGTCCGATGAGGTCATAGAGGTAAGCAGCTCTTTGAGCTTTCTGAGCGCCTTTGTTATGACCGTAAAAATAAAGACTCGCTTTGCAAGACCGCCTATACGCTTGACAAACCTATCAAGACCAACAGTCGCTCCCGCCAAGCTCTTTTTAAAGCCTGCAGGTGCTTTCGCGTTCAAGGCTTCCCGGAGCTTTGTTTTCGCAATATCAGCTTTGTTTCTGAGTCCGTCGAGCTTCGTTTCTGCATCTGCGATAGCCGCTTCGGATGAGGCAAGCTGCGCGGCACGGTCGGTCTGATGCTTTGCTTCGGCTTTGCTCTCAATCTTCTCGATTTTCTCAAGAACCTTGTCATATTCCGCCTGCAAGCTGTGGACTTTGTCAACCCACTCGCCGGACTTGCTGTCGGCTCCGGCGACGCCCTGCTCCCACTGCTTGTCATATTCGGCGACTTGCTGTTTTGCTTCGGCGATTTTCGCTCTGAGCGTTTCCGCCTGTTCTATCAGCGGTTTGGCGGCTTCCGGCTCGATATAGCCGTCGTCGGATTTAAGATTTTCATATTCCGCGCGCAGTCTTTCAATTTCGGCTATCTGCTTTTCAACTTTGGCATTCGCTTCGTCGACATTGTTCTGTAACTGCTTCATTTTTGCCGACGACTGGTCAATCTCCTTGCCGCCGAAAGCTTGCTTTATCCGCTGATACATACGCGACACCGAATTTTTGACCATGTCCGTAGCTTTATTTACGCCGTCCGTGTCAAATTTTGTGTCAAATTTGAGCGAACCGTCTACCATTCAATCACCTCCCGCTATCCTAAAAGCTTGTTAAGCGCAGTTCTTTCGGCTTGTTCCTGTGCCGAGTATTTGCGCTCAATGTCTATCATCTTTTTGTGTTCTTTATAAAATTCCTGCTCCCACTTGTCGAGCTTCTTGTGCCTGTTCTTTTTCTCGCGGATAGAACGGACGGTCGAAAAAAGGCACTCGCCAATCTCCGCAAAATAGCCGAGAAAAGTCCACCAATGCATATAGGGCACGGCGCGTACTTCCTGCCCGGCGGTCTTGTTTACGGCGGAAAAAATCATCTTCTCGTCCTGAGACCATGACATGACTTTTTTTTGCCGCTGTTGACCTGCTTCTTTATAGTCCTCGCCGCCGTCGAGAAACCACGACGCTTTTTCAATTGCTTCGTTGTAGGCTTCTCTCGGTATCGAGTCCGGATGTTCATATAAGCAGTCCAGCATAACCGCCATTTTGTCATACTCGTTGAGTTCCGGGTCGTCAAACGCCTCGAAAATGACAAGCGCAACTCGATAATCGGAGCAGATGGGATATTCTTTACCTGCCACTTCGAGCGTGGTCGGAAGATAGCCTATCATAAGCTATTTTTAAACCTCGCAGCTTCGGCTTCGTACTTTTTAATACGGGCTTCGGCTTTCTTCTGCTCGGATTTTATGTCAGTTTCTATAATCGGGACAATCGCATTGAAAACGCGCTCGAAAAGCGGAACGCCGCCGCGAGTTGAAAGCGGTGAAGCTGTGCCGAACAGAACGCCTGACACCTCGGAATTGAAGATATAGTCAAACTGACCGCATATGAACTCGCCGAGGTCGCGGATTCCGTCGGCTGCCGTCTCATCGTCAACATCTGCCGAACCGTCGCTCTTTATCTTGATGTTCTCATATTTCTTCATTTCCTCGTTTATATTGTTCTGGGCGGCGCGCAGGCGTTCTATCAGACCGTAGTCCGCCGTATCTATGCGAACGACTCGCTGCGGGTCGCCATTGATTTCATAGGTTTTAAAGCCGTCGTCAAAGTTTATACTCTGTCGCTGCTGTGCCATGTTTTACCTCCTAAAAAGGAGAGAGGCTGCCGAAGCAGCCCCCCTTTTTGATTAATCGGACGAATCTGCGGTAAATGTTTTTGTTGCCGCATTAAAAGTTCCCTTTGTGCGTCCGCCGTTATAGTGGATTTCGAAGGGAATCTGAACGCCGTCTTCGCCGCCTATCGACTGCGGAATGATGATAGCGTTCTCGCGATACGCCCACTCACACGAGCCGTCGGTCTTGAACAGCGCGTCAACGACGGTTGTTTCAAGAGCCGAGCCAGTCGCGCGGTCGTTGATAATGGACGCAAGGTGCTCATAAAGCGGGTCGCCGCTATAAGCATAATAAGGGTCAACTGAGCCCTGCGGCTCGTAACCCTTGACATTGGTCGAGTTCTCGCCGAGTATGTTCTTTTTGGTCTCCGAGTCCGGATTCATCTCAATCGCATACTCTTCGAGGTCTTTGCCCAAACGGACATAGTTTGCAGATGTGCCGTTGAATGACGCATCGATGTAATGCGCGAGATATTTGCGCTCTATCTTTGCGTTTGTCGTTGTAGTAGTAGAACCGGGCATTAAAACTCCTCACTTTCTATAGTGTATTCGGCGTAGATTTGAAGCTGATACGTGACGCCGTCGTTCACATTGCCTGTTGGCACTGCAAAAAGCATTGCATTCGCGCAGCTCATCTTCGTTATCTCACCGGACAGCTCTTTGCCGTCAACGATAGATGTCACCACGATATGCTTCTGCTTCTCGAGCCAATAGTTCAGCTCCAATAAAAAAGCACTGTGCGCCAGTCGGTCAAACTCGTTAAATGGTCTGCCGTTGGCGTACAGTACAAAGCTGTGTTTGCGTTTCTCATTGCCTAAAATATCTTTTCCGACAAGCGCATCGCCCGAAGAATAGAGTCCGAAGTCCCCGCTCTTGTTTTCGGAAAAATCGACATGCAAGCCGTTACAAAAGTCGTCTATTTTAGGACACTGAGAGAGTGTTTTTTTTACGGTTTCGATTATGTTCATCTGTTCGCCGCCTCCTGAGCGTCTTTGAGTATGTCGTCGGCTCTGTCGGCTTTCATACGCTCAAACCAGTGCGAACCTGCGAGCGGATTTTTTGTGGTATCGTATGTCAGCGGTCTCCCCGTCGGGGCTTTACTCGGCGGTGACCACCAACCCACAATCTCACCGTTTTCCTTAACCGGGACGTTCGGACCGTAAATTTCACCAATATATTGATAGTGCGCATACGGGCCCAACTGTCGAATTTCGCCAGTGCCTATGACAGTAGGGATGGTCAATGCCTTCGTCGCCAAAAAGCCGGACTGATACGGGATATACGGCGTCATAAACTTAATAACATCGGAGTCGATAACGCACTGGATTCTATGCGCACGCTGAACCATGTTTTTGGCAAAGTGCGGATTCCAGTGAATTTTAACATTTATCGTTCCGGTATAATCCATATCGTCCGGCTGGTTTATCTTTGGCAGATTTTTCACGCCATCACCTCACATCAAGCTCAGTGTGTCGCATTTCTGCCGAGCCATAATCGCATACCCGGCAAGCTATGACCGTGTGGACATCATACCCGGCAAAAAGCTTTTTCACGCTCGCGCTCTGAGTCTCTTCGGTTGAATTATCAATCGTCAGAGGCACAGAGCCTTTGATTATAAGGTCTTTTTGCGGGGTGAGCTGCAAGAGCAACGGCAGAAAAACCGTCACCGTGTCGCTTTCCGTCTTGCCGTTTTTGCCCGTCGAGGCAGTCGACTTCATATCCCAAAAAACGCGCGGCAGGAATATCCGCTCGTATTTGCCCCCTGTGAGGCGGTACACGGTTGCTTTTGTGTTGGTATACATCTTTACCCCCTGTAAAGTAAACCCGTGTTACCGAGCCACAGATGCAGAATACGGCTATGTTCCTGCTGACTCTCGCGGCGTCTGTCAGTTGCCGATGCATAAGATACGGAGTAGCTGCCGACGCTCTCGGAGGTCTTGCCGCTCTGACTGTCCGCGCTATGTTCCGACTGTAGACATTCGGCGAGCTCGCAGCAGCAAGACTTAATCGCTTCCGTCACTTCTTCAATCCGGCTGAATGTGTGCCGCTCAATAACCTTGGAGGCTCTGACGGCGAAAAAGTCGAAGTCGTCCTTGCTCATAGCGTCCCCGCCGTGGAGATAGTCATTGAGATAGTAGTCGTAGTCTGCATACTGTGTCATCGTTGGTCACTCCTTATGCCGAAGCTTTGGGCTTGAGGGTTATGCCGTTGAGGGCAGCTGCCTTGAGGGTGTTCTTGAGGACGACACCCGCGACAAGCTCGACCTCGCCAGTCTTTACCGCGCCCGGTGCGCTCATGTCGGGCAGATAGGTGTTTATAACGCCGGTGCCAGTGGGCGCGATACCGTGGAATGCGTCGAGACCGATGTTGACCGCGTAAATGCTTGAGGTACCTGCCGCCGAAGTGGTGGGAGTCGAGGTAGCAATGCAGTCAACGGACGCGCTGCCGTCGTAGTACTTGCCCGCGTCGAGCATGGGAATATCGCCGTACATCTCAACCCAGCGACCGAAGTCGTCGCGCTCGCGGGAGTAATAACCAGCTCTGCGGGCGCAAGCTCTGACCTTGAGGAGCATATCGCCGTTCATAAGCAGGAGCGACGGCTTGCCGTCGACCTTGTGGACGAGCTCATCAAGCTCATCGAGAAATGCAGCATAGTTGGCGTCGAGCTTGGACGAATCGGAGAGGTCAATAGCGGAAGTAATCTCGGTGGACTTGCCTGCGAGGGACTTTCTCAGACCGTCGAATGTGTTGGTCACATAGCCCGCTCCGGTGCTCGCCGAAGTTCCGTTGATAACGAGGTTGTGGAAATAGTTAGTCGTTGCCTTGACCTTTTCGCGGAGCTGAAACGCTATCTCATCAACCGCGCCGGAGGTGTTTTCGATAACACGGTCGACGCTGAACTTGCCGCCCATGATTATCGCCTTTGCGGTCTTTTCGGTGCGCTTTGCCTCGTTCGCGGTATACTCGCCGTTAATCTGACGAGTAGCAGCGGTGGAGGGAGTCTGAAGCTGAATATAGCCGTAAGTCAGAGTCGAACCACCAGTGCCGGGTGAAATCGCGTTGTCGAATGTGAGCATATCGAGGAGCAGAGATGAACGTCTGAACTCGTCGATAACCATCTGGTCTACATGGTCAGCCATGCCGACCTTTGCTTCTGCAAGAGTAATTGCCATTGTTTAAATCAACCTTTCTTTGAAAATTTCTCGGAAAGCGCAGAACGGAGGGTCATATCGCCGTTCGGATTCTGCTTTCTTCCCGTTCCGCCAGCATAGGGCGGAGGTGTGTTGTTGTCCTCGTCAAAAAGATATCCGTTATCTTTCTTGAGGGTTTCGAGAGCGGCATCTATATCGTCGCGCTGATTTTTGCTCGCCTTGAGTGCGTCAACATCGAGCAGTGCCTTGACCGCTTTCACGCTCTTGCCTTTTTTGCCGGTTATAGCAAGGTCAAGCGCGTTCTCGAAGTCGAGGTCGGCGAGCTGCTGCTCATATTTTGTTTTCTGCGTGCTGAGGTCGTTGGTGAGGCTTGTTATCTTGCCTTTTAAGTCCTCAACATCTACACCCTCGAACTCCTTGAGCGAGTTCGTAGCGGTGTCGAGCTGACTCTTGAAGTTGTCGCGTGCCGCCGTAACCTTGCCGAACTCGGCGATGGTCTTATAGTTCTCCGCGACTGCCTTGTCGAAGTCTGCTTTCTTATCCTCGGCAACGGTAACACCGTATTTTTCGAGAATAGCGTGAATGTTTTCCATAGTGAATCCTCCTGAACATTGCTTATATACCGCTCTGTCTGCGGTCAGAATTTAGCCACATGAACCAGTGGCGGGGTAAAAATGGATATAAAAACAGCGCCTCGCACGAATGCGAAACGCTGAGATTATTGAATTATGTCAATCATGTTTTGGGGTCAAAATGACCTTTACATCTTTCTTTTCTATTATCTCGCTATCCGAGACGACCGCAAGAACTTCGCCGTTCTCTGCGGTTATAATGACTTCTTCATACTCTTTGCCGGAGATATTCATTTAATCACTTCCTTTTACGGCTTCTTTGCCTTGTTTATAGCTGAATCCCGCCGCTTTCAGACGCGCGGTTTGCGTCCGCAGTCCTGCCGCTTTGGAAAATCGCGCATATTCCTGATTAAGGCGAGTATATCGCGTTCTCGCCGCCTTGAGTGCCTTGTCGTCGCCCGCGCCCTCGAGAACCGTTATCTTCCGCTTGCATTTGCGGATAGCGGTTTCAAGCCGCCGCTGCGCCTGCGTTGCCTCATAGGTGGTGTAGTGCTTGCCTTGATATGTTATGCCGTCGGCGTTTGCCTTTTTAAAGGCTTCCAGCTGCTCGGCGGTGTATGTCGGTTCGGTAACTCCATAAAAGATAGGAAAAGCTGCATGACCGCAGTTCAAAGTGCCGATTCGGCGAACAAGACTGTCATTGAGCTTCTGATAGTCCTCGTCGCGGTATTGCTTGCCTTGTATAGGCTCGTGGTCGGGCGCACTCGCGGCGTGGGCTGATATTTCCCAGCCGTCCGCGCCGTATTTCTCGTGATTTTCCGCGCTGATTTTTTCCTGCATCAGCCCGAGACCGCCCATAATATTCCGCCTGACCGCCGTTTCTATCGACGCTTTCGCGCCGCTCTCATAGTCGACAGTGACAAGCCCCCGCTGATAGAGGTTTCTGCACGCCATCTGAACCGCCGTATTATAGTCTGTCGCGCCTGTGAACACCTGTTTAAAGGCAAAGTCGCAGCAGGCGTTATAAGCGTCATAAAGCGGTAGCCTCTGCCCGTATGGGCTTATCATGCCTATGGTCTGCGTGATGTTGGTAAAATCGTCCTGCGCGAGTGTGACCGCCGCTTTGACTATCTGTTGCAAGCTCTCGTTGTCCTCGAACTTAACGCCGTCAACGCCCGGGAGCTTTGAGATATCGAAGTGATAACCCTCTTCCGCCGCCTGTTCAAACAGCTCGTCTATCTCGTCAAGCGAGGTCTGAAACAGCTTTGCAAGCGTCTCTTTAATCTTCTGTTGGCTTGTGCCGAGTTCCTGCACTTTCCATATCTCGTATTCTGCGGTCGATGTTATCTGACCCGCCTCCGCTATCCTACGGGCGATATCTCGCAGTAAAAAGTTAGTAACTGGGTCTGTTATCTGTGTAGCAAGGATTCGCAGCGCGTCAATGCTTTCCGGCGGCAACATAATTACTCATCTCCTGCCGTCATGCTCTCAAGCTCCGGCATATAGTTGTCTCGTATGTTTTGGATAGCTTCCGGCGTGTCCCACGGTAGCTCAAAATACCACGCAACAGCTATCTCCGGCTTAATAAGTCCCATTTGCACCATAGCGCAGTACTCATTCCATGTCTTGTCGCGGTTATAAAGCACTCCGTCGCCATAGTCGAGCGTCACCTCGTCCGGGTCAATAGGCGCATAGCCGCCGATATGATAAAGCGCGCCGAGTTCCGAGCAAAGTTCAAGCAGCTTTTTAACTGCTTTCGTCCAAATCTCCTGCATGTCGATTATAGTCAGGTTATAATCACCGTCAGAAGAGGTTATTTCCGTCGCTGTGCGCTCGGCTTCCTGCACATCTGACAAAATACCGCGCTTAAAGCCGATAAGGCTTTCAATATTCCGCAGATATTCGGTCTTTCTTGTGAGATAGCTCTGCTCGCGGAACGCGGGCGAGAATATCGTAACGCCGAAGTCCTGCGGGTCTTCGTCAAAAGCGGTAAAGATATCATCTTCAAGACTGCGCGTCTTTGTGTCCCCGCCGGGCTTCTGCCGGGTGAGGTCTTCGGGCACCATTATGCGCGCCCTGCCAAGCTCAAACTCGCGGGAAAGCTGCCACTCGTTGCGGTTTATACGCGCTATGAGCTGTGCCGCGGGTGCATATATCGCCACGCCGTCCGCCGAACCGTCAACCGTGTTGTAAAGCGGCGTTTTGAGCGATATAAGACCGATTCCACCGATGGGCAACACTGCCACGGGCTCTAAGTCCGCATATTTCTCGAGCGTGTCAAGCGGGACTTCCACGCCGAGTGTATTCGAATCGCTCGAACGGAAAAGCTTTGTTTCTATCGTTAAAGCTTTCCCCGCAGTTCTGCGCTCGAGCAAAGTATAATATTTACCGTCTTCAATGGTCGTTTCCGCCGTTCCGACGCTTGTAAGCTCGTTCTGCTCGTTTCTTGCGAGCGGTATAAAGCAATCGCGCCTAATCGGGACAAAATAGAATCCGTCCGCAGTAGGTACGGGCTTTATAAGGCACTCGCCGGAGATAAGCGTCTGCTGAAACGCTTCGCGCCGTATCTCTTCCAGCTCGTCGAGAACTCGCTCTGCAAATGCGTTTTTAGTGCTTGTCTCATACTCTGAAAAGGTGGTTTTCACAAGCTTGTTGACGACGAGAACGGGCAGTCGCTGACAGTCGTCGAGGTCGTCGCTCTCATGGTCAAAATACATCTCAAGCCAGAGCCTGATAGCCGATTTCATCTCTTTTGTCGTGATATCTTTGACCCCGAACGCGTCGCTGAAATTATATATTTTCTCGCAGTTAAGCAGCGCAGATATAACGCTCATTTGTCGCCCTCCGTGTTTATTACTATCTTTTTAAGTGACCTAACGCCGCGCTCAAGCCCGGCTATATACGCCCTCAAACGCTCATTTTCGCGCGTCAGTTCGTCTATCTCAAGATTCAAGCTCCGGAGCTCTTCTTTCATGCTCTCTTTGGCGTATGACGGCAGATATTTTTCACATATCCACATCTTGATTTTCTTCATTTTTGTCCCCTCTGTATCCCATCCATCGAAGCTCACGCCGGAGCACTGTATAACAAAAATAGCGCATATCGTCCATCGCGTGGTCATATTCCTTTACAACCTTGTCAACGGCAGATTTATCATCCCAGCGATACATACCGAACTCTTTTAAAATGCCTTGGCAGCTCGAATTTATCTTTATAACGCCGCCTTTGACCATCTCGGAAGTGACTCGGATTCCGTCGATTACGTCGTTTTTTGCCTTGCGCACGGAGAACTTGCCGTGCTTTCTTATGCATGTGATAAAGCTCGCTGCGGACGGGTCGACGATTATTCGCTCGATATCATAGCCCTCAGCGAGTTCTTCGACCGCTTTATAATATTCCTCGTCGGTCAATTGTCTCTGCCGCTTGCGGCCGTCGTAATAAAACTCTTTAATACGCGTCGCCGTCTTACCGTTTAAGCACCACAGACCCGCCGAGAACGGATTCAGTGTGCCATAGTCGATAGATATAAAATAACGCCCCTGTTCCGGGACGGTATCATCAATTAAGCTGTTGACATCGACATCGTAAACAAGCCCGTCTGCCGCTACCCACAGACCCAAAATAAACCGCTGATAGAACACTCCCGACGGGTAAAGCCTGAAATATCGCTCTCTTATCTCGTCGGTGAGTGACGGATTGTCGGTCAACAAAAAGTGTATGTGATAGACATGCTTCTCTTCGGGCTTCGTTACCCATTCCTCATAAAACCAATGTGCCGGGCTGTCGGGGTTGCAGTTGAACCAGTACTTCGACCCAGTAACTGAGCATCGCGCAAGCGACTGCTCCACGAACGAGCGAGGCATAAGCGCGACCTCGTCCAGAAGCACGCCCGCAAGGGTCAAGCCCTGAATCAGTCCCGCCGAACTCTCGTCTCTGCCGCCGAACACATAGAAATAGTTTGTCTTGTCGTTTCCGGTCACCACAAGAAGCTTGCTCGACCGCTTATAATTAAGCTCGAAATACGCCGTTAAATCGGTCATTCCGAGCAGCGGCGTTATTATGTTACGCTCTGCCGATTGGACGGTCTTGCCGCATATAGCAAACGTCTGACCGTCAAAATACCGCATAGCCCAGTGGATAAACGATAAAATCATGCAAACGGTCTTGCCCGAACGGACTGCACCGTCGCAGATAATAGCGTCATATTTGTCTTTGTCCTTGCCGTGACACCAGCGCAAAATCTCTTTTTGCTTCGGGGACAGTGTTGTTATCTTCAATCGTCGTCACCGTCCAGTGCCTTATAAAGCTCTGATATGTCGCTCTGCTGCTGACCGCCGTTCTCGGCGGCAAGCTCCATCAACGCTTTAAATGCCATTGTGTCGCCGTTCATCGCCCGGTTGAGCTGCGCGTATATCATTGCTTCTTTGGCTGATATATTAGCCCCGTCTGTTATCTCGCTCAGATAGTTGACCTCTGCTGGGTCACTGCTTGTGAGGTACATCGACATGGCGCGTCTCACTATTTCGCGGGTATCTCTCAGGTCACGGCGTACCTCACCGGAGCGTTTGCCGCCTTTCCTCTGGTCTTCCACTGTTAAAGTGTGCCTTTTGCCCCCGAAATTCGTCTGCTTTGCCATGCCACCACCTCTCTTTTGCTGTTAATCGAATTTATGTTTCATGGCACTCTTCGTCCATGCCTCTTCCATGTCTTTTATAGCCTTTTTATACGGCTTGCCGCTTGCAATTTTGTCCATTGCCTCGCGTCCGAGTGCACTCTTCGTAGCATTGCCGGAGAGCTTAAAGCTTTCTGCACGTCTGTACGCAGCTGCGGCGGGGTACTGTTTGGCGACGCTTGCTGCGATTGCCGACGTGGGCTTACCCTCGATTCTTCCGTTTCCGCGCTCAACGCTTCTCCTATACGCAGATACAATTTTCTCGTCTTCCGCTTCCGCCCGCCACAACTTCTCATATCCGGGCACATTCTTTTTAAAAGCGGCTTCTTCATCCCGCCGCTGTTTGAGCGCAGCTTCTACAGCGGCTCGCTCAACAAAGGCGTTTCTCTTCGCGATATAAACAGGGTCTTTTATGCCAGCTTTTTTTATTGCCTCACCGTATTTTTGCTTTTGCGCGTTTGTCAGACTCTCAAAATCAGATTCCGATGTAATAGCTATGCTAAACGACCAACCATTCCGTTTTACTGCGCCTCTTTGGATTTCATATGAACCGACGGTTATTGCCTGTCCTACGGTAATTTCCCCCGTTGTCGCGTTCTCTCGCGCGGCTTTATTCTTTGCCTTTATCGCCTCTCGCTCTGCCCTTGTGGTAGGGCGTGCTCCCTTTGCCATTTTCTCACTCCCAAATAACAAGTCGCTTAACCTTCTGCAAATCTCGTCTCAGCAAAAGACGGGATTCTTTCTATATTCTTGAATTCTGTCTTTGGCAGTTTGCCATAGACAAATACCTTTGACGGGTTCAGCTCTTTGAGCATGGTTTGAAACTCCCACTCGAACGCATCTGCGCCCGTTGTGCCGTCTTTTGTCCACATGCTCGATATTGCTATAGCACTGCCGCGAGGCTCGCCCTCGAGATACCACTCCTTGCAACGCTCGTCTGTGCTTGCCCTGATAGTCGGAATAACAGTAAGTCCGCACTCCTGCATATAGACCGCTACCCAGTGTTTGCGATAGTGGTTAAATATCTGCGTTGCCATAGGCATATCGCCGTATGGTGAAAAGTCGGGAGATAATACGCAAGCATATTCCGCGAGCTTTTCTATATACTTCTCAGGCGTGTTCCATATTCGCTCGAATTTATAGTCATCGCGAAAAAAGTGAATACCCGTTTTGCGCTTTTCTTCCGGGCTTCGCTTGTCACTGAGCATAAAATCAAACGGAATCCAGTCAGTGACCTCCGGGAGCTGATATACCGGCTGTATCTCAGGTATGTCATATTTGCCGACCCCGGAGAACTGCGCCCGTTCAAGATTCAGAATATTCGCTTTTCGCGTCTTGGTCTCGAGCTTATTCTTTTTCTTGACCTCCGGAGCCATGAAATTGAACCCGAACTTCCCCATGTCGAAGCTGAATATACCGCCGAGTTCCTTGTCGAGGAATCCGAAGTCCCATTCGGCTTTTTCAGCGACTTTGTTATCTGCGAGCCTGAATGCCTTTATCTGCTCGTCGTCGAGGTCATCGGCAACAATGCAAGGTACTTCGGTCAGATGCAGCTTCTTCGCCGCTTTTAACCTTGTGTGACCGCATATAACTGTGCCGTCGCCGTCGATTACTATCGGAACTTTGAACCCAAACTCCGATATGCTCTCAGCGACATATTCGACCGCATTATCATTTCTGCGCGGGTTGCGCTCATACGGCTTGAGGTCTTTTACTTTTTTTGTGACTATCTCCATTATGATTTACCACTTAGGGCTTTTTTGAGCCAATCCTTTGCGGCGAACGACCCGGCGTTTATCCAAACACCGTTTTTTTGTTTTATTCCCAAATGCGATAATTGCCCGTCGTCCATTCTTTGAAAATAGAATGTGCTTCCGTCTGCTCCGGCTTTTTTACCAAATTTCTGCCAGCTGCGGTGTGTGCCGCCGACCTGAGCGAACCGCCTCTTTTGTCTAAAGCGTCACGGTTATTTATCCAAAAGCTTGCGCTCGTCTGCTTCCGGAGACCTTCTTCGTTTATGAAATCGACCGCGCCTCTGTAGCTTTGATGTGCCTTTTCGTACTCTTTAAGATAAAATTCTGAAAGTCTCGCTTTGCGGGCGGCATCGCCTCTGGCTGTTTTGTCCGCTTTTGCATTTATTGAAGCTTTTACGTCTTTGGCGCCTTGTCCTAACAGTTCTCTTTGCCAACCGCCCATAAGTCGACCGTCTTCATAAAACGGCAAAACTGTTTCTTCTATTGAATCAAAAAACTTTTTCCGCAGGTCGTTCGCATAGTCTATCTGTCTCGGAGTGCCCTCGAGTTCAGGTAAATCCCGAAACGGCGCTCGCAAGTCTCCGCTCAAAGTGTGTATTCCGCCTTTTCTTTGCGCCTCGCGTTCCGCCCTTGTCGTGGGTCTTGGCGGTTTTGCCATAATATCACCCCGTGTTAATAAAAAGTGCTATTGGTAGTTATCCGAAAAATCCGAACAACTACCAATAGCAGTGAAACCAGTTGGAGGAAAGCAGCGCGCGGAGTCAAACCGCGCCTTTTGGGGGTATCAACCCCAAAGATAACCGTATGCCGCCACATGTGCCGCCCGAGCTGCGTCTTGTCGTCAGCCATCGTTTTACCGTCCGCAAACTTGTGCGCCCGATTTGTAAAGAACGCCCGATGCTTAACTTCTCGCGCTTCCTCGCCCTCTTGGCGGCAGCGACTTAAATAGTTTTTGGGTCGGAGCAAAGGACTCGAACCTTTAATGCGCTTATGCGCGCATATCGCCTGAAAGCTCCGCATAAAAAGCCCTGCTATTAAACCCGCCGCAGGGCGAGGCGGTAAGAAAGGATCCGGTTTTCCGCACCGGCGAGCGGTGGAGATGTGGTAAACAACATGAACGGAGAAAAGAAGTAAAAGCGGTTGCCCGTCCACTTTTACGCTTATATGGTATCACATCTCCCGACTGTATTTCTCTGTATTTTACAGTATTTTACTGTACACTTTTGGCGTCGAGTAGTTCTTTGAGTGCCGCGTGGGCTTTTTTGCTCGTTTTCCAGCACCACTCTCGGGAATATCCCATTTCTTCTGCTATATCTTCAAAGCTCATTCCGCTGAGATACCTCAGAAGCAGGAACTCTTCCCACTGTGGCGGGAGCTGACTCGCGAGCGACTGGAACTCGTTTTCAGCGGCGAATTTTTTCTGATATATCTCTATGATTTCATTGCCTAAATCGACATATTGAGATATCAAACTGCTCATCTTGTCCTCTGCCGTCTTCTGAACCGCCTCAGACGGTGGAGCGGTGATTGATACCAGCATATCGAACAGCTCCGATTTCTGACGCTGCTTGAATGACAGCTCGTTGTCAAGGTGCTTTATTCGATTGACGTACTCGGAAACGGTCACAATATCACCTCTATCTCTGTTCTCGGGTTTTCTTTGTCGTAGCTTCCACACAGCTGAAGCTCGACGTTTGAAAAGCTATCGTCTTCGATTATCCCGGCTTCCCGCAAGCCGTCAAGGATGAACTTGCCGTTGTAATTGTCCGGGTCGTGCCGTTGCCTTGTGCGAAAGAAGTATGTAATTCTGACGACGCACTTTTTTATCGGTGTGGACGGCTTCGGTCGGCAGTACGCCACGCAAAGGGCTTGCCACTGCTTTTTGTCTGCTCTGTATGCCCATACATTCTCACGCCCGGCGAACTTGTTTAACGACGGCGGTATATCAGGGATAGTGTAGATATATCTTTTGCGCTCGCATTGCGGGCAAATCTGCCGCCCTTCGGGGACTATCTCTCCGCAGCAAACACATCTGTCTGCATCAGCCATTGTTATTCCCTCTCTTAATAAATTTTCGATATTTTCCGCTATACTTTCTAAGAATCAGTTCCAACATAATAGAATTTGTTTGCTCTGTGGACTCAGGAACTGTTGTTAAAAACTCATAATTCTTTTTATCGTCAATTAGCGTCTTAAATATTAAATCAAGCGCATACTGCGCGGGAATAGGAGGGTCGCCGATAAAATGTTCGGGGTCTTCGTACCAGTCGGACACCTTTTTGCAGTACCCCTCAAACGAAATGTCATCATTCCAAATCATCTTCTTTACCTCCTGATAGCTCGGGGTTATCGTAGATATTACCGATGACCTCTATCTCGTAGTCGTAAAAGTTATCCATAGCATAGCGAACACTGTCGCTATAAACTTGAAAACAGGATTCATCAAAAACGACTTGATAAGGCTCATCATAGCCTTTCAGCAAAACTATATCGCCCTCAAAAATCTTTGTGCCGTTTTTATCTTTCAGACCTATGCACTGTCCTACGGTTTCAGGGTTTACAATATAGTGTGAACTCGGCTCGTTGTATTCTTTTGGGTGCGGAACAGTAATATAATCACAAAGCTCGTCATCAGTTCTGCAATATTTAGCTTTATAATAATATCCCTCAACCCATTCACCGTTATCTGTTCGCTTGCCGCGAAAAAGTATCTCACGCATTATTCTTCGCCTCCCTGTTCGTATTTAATAAACCCGTCGCCATACAGGCGGTTTAACTCGTCGAACACATGACGCATACCCAGCCCGTCTTTTGTGGGCTTCCACAAACCCTCATCGTCGTACTTTCCGCCGTTTAAGCAGTAATTATACAGTTTCGGGTGTGTTTCCTTGAGCCCCTGAAACCTTGTTGGCTCTTTTTCAAGGTGCGCACCAAATCCGCAGAAAACACACCCCGTGCGGTTGCACCCTGCGGTTTTAAGCTTGCCGTTTTCTTCAACGATATCACCATAAACAGAGGCGTAAGGCACTTTATATCTGCGTAAATACTCAAGCACATCCTGCTCCGTCCAAAACGACATGGGCTGTGATATAGGTCGTGTGCTATCAAACGCGTTGCACCCGTTTTGCAACCAAGTATTCTTTCGCAATATGCTTTCCTCTGCCATTGTTGCAAGAATGGGTTTTCTGCCTGTTTCTTTCTCGTACTTTTTAGCAGGCTTCTTTTTCATTATCTCGCAACACTTTTCCGAAATCGGAATATCGCTTTGGTATAAAGGCTTCCATTTTTTATACCGTTTGCGATATTCTGTTTCGTTTCCGGCTACATCTTTTCCGTCGAACGCAAGTATGGCGTTTTTCGCTCCGCGCCGTGCTGCACTTATTTGTTTTGCGACATCTTTGCTGATGAGCGGATAGCCGTATGTCTCGATTACCTTTTTAAAATTCATCTCAGGTCGCAACCAAGTTACATTATCAACCGTCTTGACAAAAGCACGGATTTCGGGATATTCAAGACCCGTATCAACAAAGACGGCTTCGATGTCGGGGTATAATTGTCGGGCTATATGTAACAAAACTGTACTATCTTTCCCGCCGCTGAAAGACACATAAACCTTGCCATTAAATTTTTGATACCACTCGATTATTCTGGTCTGCGTTACCTGTATTTTTCGTGAAAGACTCCATGACTGCATCTCTTTTAAATCTTCTCGCGTGTGTTTTGCTTCGTTATTCATCATTATTCCCCTCCATTGGCTCGTTCCAGCATTCTTCGCATCCTGCCCCCGGACACTTTCCGGCGTATATTGTACTTCGACACGCATCAGGATACCCATCTTTAGCCGTTTCCAGTCTCGGCGCATCTGGAAACTTCTCAAAAAAGTCCTGTGCATATGTTTTCTTTGGGTGCTCGTTGCTCCACTTTTGCAAAATTTCGATTGCCCTTTTTACATCTTTGTTACAAACTATTCCGAGCCTCCAGATACAAACATAAAACAGCGGGCATTGCTCTTTGTTAGCCACGTCAGTCACGCACTGGGTGCGTGAGTCACAAAGTCTATTAAGTTCGTGAAAAAAGTTTATCGTTTTGTTGCAATCCATAATTCTTCCTTTCTGCCCGGACTTTCGCCCGGGCACTGCATTATTTTTTCTTGTAGGTTATCGGCTTTGACATATTCTGCCGCTCAAACTCCGAGATGTCATATGAGGCTTGTCCTTTTGGCTTGACATCTGCGGTCGGAGTTCTGCTATCACGCCGCGCCCAGTTTCTGATAGTGGCAAGGTGATTTTTGTAGCTCTTGCCAGTGCTTGCCATATACGCGCTCAGACGTTCAATTCTGTCAGACCAGTCAAAGAACTCTTTTTTGAGCTTTTCAAGGTCTTCATCAGACAGTAGAACATTTTGATATTCGCCGTATTTGTGGCGCGTGGGCGATATCTCTTTATCCTTACCTAACCTATCCTTACCTAACCTATCCTTACCTGCGTCAACCAGTGGTTGACCGTTGGTTGACCGTTGGTTGACCGTTGGCATTTTTTCACTGTTTTTTTCATCGCTTATGAGCCTATAAGCGCGATTTTCGTCAACTTCCAAAAGTGATTTTTCCTCGGAATATGTTGTTTCCGAATATCTGTCTTTGCGAATATAATTGTGAATCCGCCAGTGCTTTATAACCACAACTCCATTGTCAAACGGAATAATGAACTTGCGTATTGCGAGTATGTTGAGGTCGTCTATACTTGCTCCGACAAATCGCATTATCTTCTTCGGCGAGTTTATGAAACCGTCATCGTCTGCCCGCATTGCTAAATCGTAATATAGCAATCTTGCGCTCATCGGCATATCGAGAAAAGCGTCGCTGTCAATAATCGTTTTCGCAAACATTCTTCGCTCCGCCATTGTCTCAGCTCCTTTTAATCGTCCTGAAATGGGCTTGTACGGGAACGACATATTTTCCCTCGCGCTCCGCTACATAGCGTCTGAGACCCTGCGCCCTGCGCGACATACTCTTGCAGCGGCGGTCAGTCTCGCCGAGAAACTTTTTTATCTCGGCAAGGTCGTCAGACAGCCAATAACCGACGCTATGCGACGAGGACAGAATAGGCGCTCCGCCGTCTCGTGCAAGCTCTATCATCTTGCGGACGGTTCGGTCGTCGAGTCCCGTGTAAATGCAGAGTGCTTCCCGCGTGACCGCGTTTTCTTTGCCTTTGGGTATATAGTCGATTATGTTCATTCGGGCACCTCAGAACGGCAGGTCGCCGCTTATAGGGATTTCCTCGAAGTCGTCATTCGGGGTCTGCGGCTTGTCAGCCTTTGACCCGCAGAAGCTCACTTCATCGGCAATGACCTCAAATGCGGTGCGCTTGTTGCCGTTTTTGTCCTCATAGTTGCGCTGCTGAATACTGCCGCGAAGCGCTATCATTGCACCTTTCTTGAAATACTTTTCTACAAACTCGGCTGTCCGTTCCCACGTGACAACATTGATAAAATCGGTCTGTCCGCGCTGAAATCTGCGGTCGACGGCTACGATAAACGATGTTACCACTCTGCCGTTCTGCGTCTGTCTGAGTTCGGGGTCGGCTGTCAATCTGCCCATGAGTATTACGCTGTTAATCATTGTTTGCCCTCCTGTTATTTAAAAAATCTTTCGACGACATCTGATACATGCGGCGGATTCTGAGCTCGCAGTTAAGTTTTTCGATTTCGTCGTCGTTTGCCGTCTTGAAAAACTTGCATTTGTAGCACTCGCGCTTTATCAACGCTTTGCAACCGTTATCTGTTGCCGAGCCATAAGCAAAACAGTTCTGTCTCACCATTTGTAATTCCTCCCAAAAATTTGTATAAAATCAAGGTCAGGATAGACCTCTTCAAACCTTTCCTGTGCCAGCTCTTGTAGGTAGTGACGGTTGTCCACGTTGTGGTGTACACCGTTCGGCGGCTCATTGTGACACCAGTGACACAGATACACGGTCAAGCCGTATTTTTCACTGTTCTTTCTGTTGGACGCGCCGAATACGTGGTGCTTTTCCAGCCAATCGGCGCGTCCACACAAAAAGCAATTATGTTCCGTCTGCATAATGCTATTCACTCGTCCACGCGCCTTTCAGCCTTGCCAGCTCGGCGGGTGTCAGCGTTTCTACTCCGACCGCTTTACAGTCCTGCACGAGGTTGTCTATGAGCCGCGACATCTGGCGAGTGTTGTATGTGCTGCTTCCGTAATAGCACCTGACTCTAACGTGATCGCCATCGGCTTCAAAATCCACCTGCTCGGTTATCCACCCTGTGCCGAGCATTTCCCACGCTGTGCGCAAGGTGTTTGCTTCGTCCGTACCCAGTCCCGGAAAGTCACGATATATGCCTAACTCTCGGACGGCATTTCGGTATATATCCTCTTTGGTGGTCTTGATTTTTGCGGTAACGCTAAGCCTGTCTGCGAGTTTGGTACAAAGAACCCAGCAATAGGCGTTCGCGTCGAGACTGCGCTTGCGTTTTTTCTTCTCGACGGTCAACTCATAGGGCTTGTCCGAAGATTTAACCTCTGCCACTATGCGCTGACCTTCTTCGCGGTTTTTGACCTTGAACTTGAGATAGAATCCGTCGGACTCAAAGAGCCAGTCGGCTTTTTCAATCGTCATGACTGCTCCTTTGCCGCTTTAAGCCAGACGGCTATCTGAGTTTTTGCCCCTTCTGCCAAACTGTCTGATATAGTTTCAAGAGACATGCCCTCAGGGGCTGAAATTTGGCGCATAAGCGCGTTTTCTACTTCGCCTATACTTTTCCCTCTGAGCTCCGCAAGCTTGCCCATTAGGTCGCGCGTGGCAAGATTTACGGCTTCACGGTTTGTCTTTTCGTCTGCGGGTGTCGACTGGGTGTTCTGAGAGCTGTATTTACTTCTTCCTGCCGCCCAATAGACATCTGCGCCAAATCCTAACGCCTTGCACGCGACGGAAAGCGCGTCGGTGTACGCCATTTTAAAACACTCGTCGGAGGTATAAGCTCCGCTCTTTTCGTTCGATATGTACGACGCGCCGCCGATTCCGAAGATAGGCTTGCTCCACTCGTCATTTTCCTTGACATAGAGGTTGAGCGTGACATGTGCCGTCTTTGTTCCGTCTGCTCCGTCCTCGAGCCAATGCTTGATATCGTCGGTATACCAGCCAATGCCGCAAGCCCCGAATACCTCGGTCAGCTTTTTTATGCGCCACATCGGGTTAATGTCCGTGAATCCTTTGAGACGACCCGCCGCGATTTTCTTCTGCGCGTTGCCGGGCACTTCGCAGACTCTGCTATAAATTTCGAGTTTGTCCATGTTGCACCTCACTTAATCTGAATGTTCTGAACTTCTACGACATCCGCGCCGTCGAACGATTCGCCGGACTTGACCGCCGTTTTGACATCGGTCTTGCTGATTTTCGGGGTAAATGTGACAAACTCCGGATATTTTTCCGCAAATGCGGCTTCGTCTGCGATTACAAGGCGTTCAGACCTGCGGAAAGCGACTTTGTTTCTCGCGCTCTCAAAAGAGGTCTCGCCTCTGCACTGCATGGAGCGAGATACGCAGCCTTTAAGATAGTCGGCGGAGTTTTCCTTTGCCTTTTTTCTCGCCGTCAGAGCTTTTATTTCCTCGTCTATCATCTTTGCCTCGGCGGTCAAATTCTTGATAGCGCAAATGGTGTTGTCCAGCTTGTCCTTATAGTCGCCGTTGAGCATTTCAAGGGTGTCTTCAATAGCGTCTTCCGGGATTGTCCCGTCTTCAACAGCAGATATAAAATCGAGATATTCACTGTCGAGTTCATAGAGCTTCATCTTTTTGCTTCCCCTTTCATTATCTGGAATAGGTAGTTGATACAGTCGGTTGCTGTCATCTGTTTTATCTGTTCGTCCTGTGCCGCCGTTGTTTGAACGGGCGGTGTTTGGTCTGCGTCGTTGTATCTCATGCTATTTCCCTCAGTCGCACCGGGAGTAAAATATAGGTGCTTGAATCGTCTTTGAATACCAACGGAGAAACGGGCGAACTGACAAGAAAGCTGTCGGTCTCAGCCGCTTTGAGCACTCCAACGAGATATCTCGCGTTGATTCCTATCACGAGGTCTGAATCGGTCTCGCTCGTTACTGAGTCGATGGCACTGCCTATCGTCGTTCTCACGGACAATTCAATGGCATCTCTCGAAAGTGACATCTTAACGGGCTGTGTCTCGGTGCTCGCGAGAATCTGAACTCTTTCGAGCGCAGATATGAGGGCTTTAAAATCCGTCTTGACCGAAGCCGTGTTTTTGGGGATAATCTTGTCTACATCGATTTCCCATGCGGTAGACATAAGGCGCGAAAACAGCGTATAATCGCGGGTCTGCGCTATAAAATGTTTGCTTGAGACGGATATCTCGACCGCGTCGGTCGCGTCCGAAAGCTCGAGCAGCGCCTTTGGCGGTATTGTCGCCGTTGCGCTCGGTGCCGCCCCCTCTTCGCACGGTATGCTTGACTCGGCGAGTGTGAACCCGTCAGTCGCGCAGAGTCTGAGGTCGTCGGAGACGGTCATTCTCACGCCCTTATCATCTGCGGCGGCGAACACGGTCTTTTTAATCAGCTTGACGAGATTCGCTCCGTCAACTCGGCAAGTTGTGCCGTCTTCGGGAGTTGGAAGCTCGGGGTACTGCTCCGCAGGTATGCCTTTGACTTTGAGATTCGAGCGTCCGTTCTGGACGGTGAGAATATCATCATCGGTGCAAAGTGTCGTGTTTTCCTTTTGCAGCTTGCCCGCTGCATTTGTCAGAATCTTCGCGTCCGCGATTATCGCTCCGGGAATCTCTATCATCGCGGGGATTTTGACGGATATCCCAATCGTGAGATTATATCCCGTCACGGTCAGGACTCCACTTTCTGCCTTGAGCAAGAGTCCGTTTGTAGCCGGAGACGGCGATTTGTCAATGACTCTTGCAGCTTTGGCACAAGCCGCCTTGAGGTCGTATGTATTACATGTCAATTTCATTGTTAAGCTTCCTCCATTAAGTCAAACAGCGTCGGTGCGCCTATCTGTGCTTCTGCCGCTTCGAGATAGCCCACGCCATCGCGGAAATAATCGGGGTTAAGTTCGCAGCCGTAGCCCCTGCGCCCCATTTTAACCGCCATATACGGAACGGTCATAAGACCGCCGAACGGGTCATATACAAGGTCGTTTTTGTTGGAATATCTGTTTATTACCCGCTCCACGATATCGAGCTGCAACGGGCACACATGGAGATTTTGACGGCGTCTGCTCTGCGTTGTGTTAAGGGTGCGCATACGGTTAATGTCGTCCCAAATCTCGTCGCTCCAACTGCCGGGCGATACCACTGCGAAAGTGGCGGGAAGATGTCCTTTTTCGTCAAGTTCTTTAGCGAGTTTTACATGGTCGGCGTAGTCGTAGACCGTCTCGCGTGAATACTGTCGATAAAGCTTTTGAAGAACTTGAACGGGCGCGTTTTGGAGTTCCTCGCGGGTGACAAGTCGGTTCCCGCTTGACCGCTGATAACCGTTCGCGTCAATCTGCCACTGGGCGCGGGTATAGTCGTCTTTGCTTTTGGTGACGGGGACATCTGCATATCCGTCCGTTGTATCGCTCGGAAGTTTTCGGAAAAGCAAGATATATTCAGGACAGCCGACGCCCATCTTCGTGCCGTCTTTGCACTGCTCCGTCCAGCCGAGACGATAGGTCTGATTGTTTTCCCTGACAACATCGGTGCAGATGGTTATCATGCCGAAATACTGAAAGCCGTGCTTAATGTAGTGACTTATGCACATCGCGTGAAACGGTTCAACCGTCGGGAATCCCGTGCCCGTCACATTGCCGAAGAGAACGCGGTCTTTAACATGAACGGCGCAAACCCTGCCGGGCTGTAACACGCGAAGCAGTTCAGGGGTCAAATAGTCCATTTGCTTGAAAAACTGGGCTGTTGTCGCGTTGTGACCGAAGTCGTTATATGACGGGGTATATTCGTAATGATTGGAGAATGGGATTGATGTGTGAATCAGTCCGACGCTATCAGAGGGCATTTTTCGCGTCTCGTCAACGCAGTCGTTGTTTACGGCTGTGAACCTTTCTCTTTTGATTTCCACTCTTTTGACTCCTTTACTTCTTTTCAATTGCTCGGCGATATGCGGAGATGACAAGCCGTATTTTTTGATGATTTCGGACATCTTCTGTGCTAGTTCATCGTGCCGTTTCCACTTCTCACGGAGCGCTTCCCAGATTTCTTCTTCCGCTTGGGTGTAGATGATATCTATAATCACCTTTTCGGTCTGCAAGAAGCGGTGTATTCTGTGAATCGCCTGAATAAAGTCGTTGAACTCATAGTCAATACCGACGAATATCGCACGGTGGCAATATTTCTGAAAATTGCACCCGCAGCCAGAAAGGCTCTTCTTTGTGGCGAATATCCTCGTTTTGCCCTCTTGGAAGTCAATAACGCGGCGTTCGCGTTCGTCATAGTCCATACTGCCGTAAATGTCGACAGCTTCGGGAATAGCGTTTTTAATCGCATGACGTTCCGCTTCGAGGTCGTGCCATAAAATAAAATGCTCGTCGGGGCTTGCTTCGTCTATCAGCTCTTTTGCTTTCGCTACTCGCGCCGCTATGCTTGAGCTTTTCTCCCGTGCCGCCTCAGATAACGATGTCGCGGTATCTCTCAACAGCTTGAACTGTCCGTCACGGTCGGCGGGCAAGTTTTCCATGTCGTCGTCTATGACATGGGTACGGACTTCAAACGGCGGTAAATCGTAGCCCGTCGCATCGAGTCCAAGGTCGGCGGGCGAGCTTAGAAACAGCCCCCACGACGCAACCCAAAGCCAAAATTCACGCTCCATACTCGGATAGAGCTGCAAGTTGTTAGCTTTTGTTGAATCGCGCTTGAAAAATCGTGTAAGTGCCTGTCCCGTGTCCATAAGGTCGAGAAACCCCGCGTAATGGATAAGCTCTTTATACCTGTTTGGGCTCGGCGTGGCGGTCGCCACAAGCTTATATTTAATTCCCTTGAACTTCGGGAAAAAAGTTTGATAGGTTTTTGAGCCATAAGAGCGAAGTACCGCCGCTTCGTCGAGACTGACCGCCGTGAAATATTTGGGGTCTATGTCGCCGTCTCTGACTCGCTCGTAGTTGGTCATGAGGATTTGTGCGTCTGAAGCTCTTACCTCGTCCATGCAGGTGACATATACGGGCTCGGGGATATGCAACAGCTCTCTTGCGTCACGGGTGAACTCTTGACGCACGCCGAGCGGAAGCACTATAAGAGCTTGACCGCCCTCATGCTCGGTGACTATGCGGCAAAATTCGAGTTCCTGCACGGTCTTACCGAGCCCGAACCGCTCGAACAGTCCGCGCCTGCCACCCCTAACCGCCCATTGAACGGCGAGCTTCTGGTGAGGCTTGAGTGCCGGGTTAATCTCGTCGAGCGATATCTCGAATCCGCTCTCTTTGGCGACTTCTATCTTGTCGTCGAGAAATTCATCATATGTTTTCATCGTTTTTCATCTTGTCCCATGCCGGAGGAACAGTTTTCCTTTCTCTTCTTTTTGGGCGAAAATACGGGCAATGTGCATCTGTCGCCTTAACCTCGCGGAATTTCTCCGTCAAAAGGGTATAGTGGCAAGCCATGCCGTCCCAGTCTGCGCCGCTGAACATTCTGCCTGACATTTTGCAAAGATATCTGCACTTGTAGCATATCTTTGCACGCTTATATTCGCCCACTGCGTTCCCTCTTTTCTTTGATTTTCGACTTTATCTTGTTTTCGAGCGTGATGAGCTTGTCCTCATGCCAAAAGCCATAGATGATAAGTATGACGACGGTGATCTCAAATACCGTCTGAATCGCGAATTTCAGTGCCATAGTTATATCTCCCTCTCTTCCAGCTCACTGCACTCGTCCACTCGGTGGAATTGATTCGCGAAACCGAGAATAGAATTGCGCATTTTGATATAATCTGCGTCATCGCACTGCATTGAACACAGATGATACGCGAGCTGGCAAGCAAGCCTCTTATCGGCTTTGAGATGCAGGCTACCGCACCAAAGCGGATAGCAAGAATAATCGAGGTCTGCGTCGCTGAGGTTTGCGCTCCTGAGGTCTGCGTCGCTGAGGTCTGCGACCATGAGGTTTGCGCCCATGAGGTCTGCGTCGCTGAGGTCTGCGCCCCTGAGGTTTGCGCCCCTGAGGTTTGCGCTCCTGAGGTCTGCGCCCCTGAGGTTTGCGCTCCTGAGGTCTGCGCCCCTGAGGTTTGCGCTCCTGAGGTCTGCGCCCATGAGGTTTGCGCTCCTGAGGTCTGCGCTCCTGAGGTTTGCGCTCCTGAGGTCTGCGTCGCTGAGGTCTGCGCCCATGAGGTTTGCGCCCCTGAGGTCTGCGCCCCTGAGGTTTGCGCTCCTGAGGTCTGCGCCCCTGAGGTCATAATCTAAGATTGCTTTTTTACAGCCATCCTTCAAAAGTTGCAGCACTGCCGCACGGTCAAACTGCTTTTGATGACCTATAACCTCAAATTTTTCCGGGTCTACTGTATATACGCCGGTGGCGCCGTCATCGTGGTCTAATACTCGCACCACGATGCTTCCACCGCGGATATCAGTAACTACGCCTCGCGTCATTTTCGCGCTTGTAATAACGAAGTCATCCGTTATGCCTTTTACAAAATCGCCTATTCTAACATTCATTTAATCATCTCCTCGAAGCTCTTATTTCTCTTTGTGCCCGAATAGACCGTCGAGTTCAGGGCTACTACGGCGAGCATAGCGTCCGTGAGCGCGTCGAGTTCTCTTGACGCAATGGCGGGAGTCTCGGAGATGGTTTTTATGACGAATTTACAAGCTGTTATAATCGCCGGAGCACTGAGCGGCGTGACTGCCACAGAATCCACAATGTCCTGTGCGATAACAGTCGCCAGCTTTGCGATTGCTAACATATGACCTTGTTTGTCATCCGACTCGAATGTCGTGTAAAGGTCTTTGTATAAGGGTATGTATTTTTCCTGCATTTTCTTTTCTCCTTTTCTTTGTTATATCGTTTTGCCCATCTTTTGGCGGTATTCCAGATACATCGGCAGGAGCAGCCCTGCGAGCCATTCGATGTTTGCGTTCTCCGCTTCGGTCAGACCGTTCTCTTCAACCGGCAGGTCTTCATATACTCGCTCCGGCGGAAGAAAAAAGCCGTCTGCGTCGCGCTGTGCTATGATTTGCGTTTGCATTCGTGCCATGATTTACCTCCTCACGACAAGAACTTCTTGACGAAATAGGTCTGACCCTTGCCCGTGACCTTTGTCGTTCGGGTAACTCTCACCGAGCCGTCGGGGTTGTTTATCGTGCTTTCTTTGACCTCGAAGAGACTCATATCCATTGCTTTCTGAGTCGGCATATTCTTGCTCTGACCGTCTTTGATGAGATATCCGTTCTGACGCATCCAGTCGAAAAGTCTCTTCTGACCGATGTCAACGCCGTTCTGCCTTATGATTTTCGCAAGGTCGCCGATAAGAATCGAGTTGTGTGCCGTCTCTACCGCGTTTGCAAAGAGAACTTTCGGGGCTTGCTCCTTGAGCTGTGCGCTCATTCTTTTGCTCTCGTCAAACATCATCGTCAGCGCGTGCTTCTGATTCGGTTCGAGCTGTCCGAAATAGCTCTCGACGAACTGTGCCGTGTCGTTGACATAGCCGCCTGTTTTGCGGATTGCCGGAAGCACTTCCGCCGTCACCCAACGCTTGAACTCTTTGGCTTTCGGGAGTTTGCTTGAGAGAATAAGACTGTAAAGACCCGACTCGTTGATAAGAGTTATAGCCGTTCCGTTGACGGTGAATGAATCGTTCACCGTCCTATCATCCTCGTCAACATGGTCTCTGATTGCCTTTTGTGGGTTCGTATACCCCAATGTCACTGCCACATCCTTGCCGACAAAATACGGTTCGTCGTTCACGTTGACAGCTCTCACACTGCCGAATGCAGGGTTGTTAAAAGTTGATATGTTGTTCATTGTGTAGCTCCTTTCATGCAGTTGTTTTATTTCTTTTCGTGTGATATAATTTCATCGTAGGCTTTCAGGCGTGGTAACACAAAGTTTCAAAAACTCTTACCATAGCGAGCGTTATGTCCGCTAAATCTTCAAGCCTACACTCTTTCGACTTCTGGGCGAGTAGTTGCAGCTGCTCGTTCAGAAGTTTCTCTGCGTTTTCAAACTTTTTCATCTTTTCATCTCCTTTCTCAGCTCATATCAGGAAAGTGTTAATCACCCACTGCGCCAAAAGTGCCCCGAGCACTCCCGCGAAACATCCGAGTAGGATTGATACGACCGCGATTTTTGTGTTGTGTTCGCCGTCGTGCTTTCTTGCTCGGATTTCTTCTTCCATGTCTTCGATTTCCTGTTCTGTCATTTCTTCATCTCCTTTCGCGCACTCTTTAGATTTCTAAAGTTAATGGGCAAAAAAATAGTGTTCGACCTCTCCAAGCGGGATATCAAGGACTTTACAAATTTCTACAATCTCGTCCTGTCTGAAATTTCGCTTGTTGTTGAGACTTAAATTGAGCGTTGTACTTCCAATGGGCACGAGCGTTGCAAGGATTTCCTGAGTTATCTTTTTTTCTTTCATCCTATCTCTCAGTGCTCCGTATTTATAAGCAGTCACTATGTACACCTCCTTTCGTTGTCTTAAGTATACGACTTTAGATTTCTAAAGTCAAGTAAATTTAAAAAATTTTTTAGTTTTCTAAACTTTTTGTTGCAATTCCTAAAGAAGTATACTATAATAGTGTTGAGGTGATGATATGAAATCGACTTTCAAAGATAGATTGAACGAAGCATTAGAGTGTCGAAAAACAAGCGCATCTGAGCTTTCCCGGATTTCAGGGGTGAACGAAGGTGCTATAAGTCAGTATCGTAAAGGTGAATACAAAGCAAGTCAGCGCAACCTTGAAAAAATAGCTCACGCTTTAAATGTATCTATTCCGTGGTTAATGGGTGCAGATGTTCCTATGAAACCGCTCAACCTTGTTTCGCCGAACATTACAGATGATGTCGTAACTTTCCCAGTTCTCGGTTGCATTGCTGCCGGATATGAAGAAATCGCGGTCGAAGACTGGAACGGAGCAGTTGTGGAAGTTCCTGCGGCTTATCTGAAAGGAAGAGACAAAAAAGACTTCTTTGTTCTGGAAGTTCGCGGCAGCTCAATGTATCCACTCTATCAAGAAAAAGATATAGTGCTTATATTGAAGCAGAATTACATAGACCACAACGGCGATGTCGGAGCAGTCATTTATGACGGAGAATGTGCCACGCTCAAGCGCATTGATGTTTCCGATGATATGGTAAGACTCAGCCCCATCAATCCGGAATATCAGCCAAAAGAGCTGCGAGGCGCGGATTTGGAAATGTATCATATTCTCGGCGTTCCTCGCACGCTCATTCGAGAAATAAATTAAAAATCCCGCCCTCGCGGCGGGATAATAGAAAGGATGTATTAAAATGAAGTGTAAGAAATGCGGAACAGAGCTCGGCAAGAAAGAAAAGTTTTGCCCAAACTGCGGTGCAAGAGCAAAGATGTCAAAAGGCTGGAAGATTGTTCTCGTGGTATTTGTTCTTCTGTTCGTTCTCATCGCCGCAATAGCGATAAGCGGAGATGGCGGCACAGACACACCGACAACGACAGAACCCGAAACCGAATACATTACGCTCGACGAGTTTAACAAGATTAAAAACGGCATGACCTATGAGCAGGTTGTGAAAATCATCGGCTGTGAGGGTAAACTTGTTACGTCTTCCGAGATTGGCGAAAGTACTTCTCAATCCTACGCTTGGTCAAGTAAAGATATGGGCGGCGTGACTTATGGCGCGACTGTCGTGTTTATCGACGGCAAAGTAACGGGCAAGACGCAGGTCGGGCTTGACATGGTTGATGATGTCTCAAGCGCGATAAAAGATTTAGGCTAAATAAAAAAGAACCCCCGGTGCGGGAACACCGAGGGCTCAGACATCAAAACACACCACGCGAATAGAGTGAATTGATATACTTATTATATCAGCTCGCTCTCTTAAATGCAAGAAAGCGAGGCTTTTTTATATGGAAAACGCAGTAATTTATGCGAGATATTCGTCGGATAAGCAGACAGAGCAAAGCATCGAGGGACAGCTTCGCATCTGCACCGCCTACGCCGAGCAGAATAACTTTAATATCGTGCATCATTATATCGACCGCGCCATGTCCGGCACGAACGACCGCCGCCCGGAGTTCCAGCAGATGATATCCGACAGCTCCGGCAAGCAGTTTAGATATATCATCGTCTATAAGTTCGACCGCTTCGCGCGAAATATGTACGACTCCGCGATATACGAGCACAAGCTCGAGCAAAACGGCGTTAAGGTGCTTTCCGCGACCGAGCAGGTCGGCGACGGCAACGAGTCGCTGATAATTAAAGCCGTCCTGCGCGCTATGGCTGAGATGTATTCCCGACAACTCAGCGACAATGTCAAACGTGGAATGAAAGAAAGCGCGCTGAAAGCCAACAGCACAGGCGGCACTATCCCCTTCGGCTATCGTCTCGAGGACAAGAAGCTTGTGCTCGACGACCGCACCGCGCCGTTTGCAAAATATATATTTGAAGAATATGCGGCAGGCAAGGCGAAAATGGATATCGTCCGCGACCTTAAAGACAAAGGCTGTCGCAAGAATAACGGCAAAGTTCTGACGATTCAGAACATCACCTACATTCTTTCAAACATCAAATACACCGGAGTTTTTAAATTTAAGGACATTGAGGTTGAGGACGGTTGCCCGGCACTGGTCAGCAAAGAGATATTTGACCGCTGCAAAGAGCGAGCCGAGCGCGAAAGACGCAAATACGGCAAAAGTGCGCAAGAGGTTGACTATCTTCTTGTCGGCAAGTTGTACTGTGGCTACTGCAAAAAACCGATGATTGGCGACAGCGGCACAAGCCGAAACGGCGACAAGCACCATTATTACACCTGTTACACGCGCAAAAGCCGCCGCAGAACGGGCGAGACTTGCAAGAAAAAGAGCGAGCAAAAAGAGTTTTTGGAGTGGTATGTCGTCCAGCAGGTCAAAGAATATATCCTTGACAACCGTCGAATCGAGATAATCACCGACGCAATCATAAAAAAATTTAAAGAGATGTTTGACAGTTCCGGCGAAGAAGCTTTCCTGCGACGGCTGCGCAGTATCGACCACGAGGTTGACGACGCTGTCGACGCGCTTCTGAAAACAAAAAATCCAGCCGCGCTTGACAAAATCAACGCACGACTGGAAGATTTACAGATGGAAAGAAACAATGTCGAAGCCGAACTCTCGAAATTCCGCATCACCAAAGATGTTATCCCTGACCGCGAGGATTTGCTCGAATGGCTCAAGTCGTTTCAGGGCGACGCCCTCGATCCGGAGTATCAAAAAAAGATGATTGATACCTTTATCAACGCGATATATCTCTACGATGATAAAGTGGTCATTTGCTTTAACCTTAAAGGCGGAAAGCAAGTCTCGGGAATAGAAGAGCTCGAACACTCTGATGAGTTGAACGAGTGTTCGAGCAGCTTATTAAATGGCTCCCCCTGTTGGACTCGAACCAACGACCCTGCGGTTAACAGCCGCATGCT
>SAMEA104315420__coassemble_277_pt1 | contig 40412 bp, 42 predicted proteins | sample SAMEA104315420__metabat2_low_PE_006 | metagenome-assembled genome bin SAMEA104315420 (sample SAMEA104315420) | gut metagenome | biome: Monkey gut; feature: monkey-associated habitat; material: faeces | place: China | collected 2013 | reverse complement strand
TCGGTCTGTTACTGAAAGCCATTTTAATAGTTTCATAGATATATTCCTCCTAACCGCCAGTATTATAACGCAACATGCGTGCGCACGCAACTACTTTTAACATTATATCTGCCGCTTTGTCCTCCTAAACACAAATCAATTCTACATCTATAATCTCTACTGCTCTGCTATTGTAAGTGAACTTTTTTGGAAGAAAATCGCAAATATCTACTCAAATAATAACTATGACTTGGTTGTAGGCAATGAAGCTTTTATTGACTCTTGCCCGTCAAGTTTATTTCACTGCAATCAGTCAAATATCATTCCCCATAAATCCGTGAAGAACCAAAATTTTTATTCATCAAAAAGACTTACACATTTTTCTTGACAAATCCAAAAAATGAAAAAGTGGATTATGGTTCAGCTTGTTAAAAGCTAACCATAATCCGTTTTTTCTTTTAGGTTAATTAATATTTTTCCTTATAGTCTTACCATTCAAATCGGTGCTTGAAAGCCTTCTTTTATTGTGCTGCCTTTTTTATCAACCTGAACTTTTCTGATTTTTGCAGGTACGATTCCTTTTTCAACCCAATCCACAAGAGCTTTCATACCGTCGCAGTCGGTTATCCCCGCATTATGCCAGTTACATGAACCGTGACCGTCGCCGGGTGTCAAAAAGAGCTTGAAAAATTTGTCAACTTCTTCTTTTCCGCCGAGCGTGTCGCAAACCCTGTTATAATATTCAATTGTTCCGTCAATGGGAATCAGCGGATCATCGAAACCGTGGTCAACCATCAGCTTGCCCCCTGAGTTTTTGAATGAAGACAAATTCGGATTATCCGCAAGGCAATCGGCAAATTCGTTTACGCTTGCATCATAGATTTTATAAAACTCATCCTTTGTCACTTTGTCGAATTTCTGCTTCGGATTTTTCGTTACCCATCTGCAATAATATGTTGAAAGGAAAAACGGCTTCGGCTTATGGAATATCGGTGTGTACCAAAAAGCACCGATAGGTATGCCGACATTATAGCACAACACGCCCGGTCTTCCGAAGTACCAAAGCCTTTTTCCGTTCCGTGCGGGACCGCCGTATATTTCAGTCAAAACCTTCGCATCAATTTCGGTAAAAGTATCATTTTTAACCTTTTTGCCGACAAGGGTGTAGTAGTCAAATTCAAGAGGTCTGTCATATTCGTAATATTTTTCTTTGCCCCCGACCGTGTTTTGAGCTTCGTTCATTGCGAACTTAACCTTTGACGGCGGTACAATATAGTTATTCGAGTTCATAACTGCGTTTGCCCAAAGACCAACAGGCAGAAACTTCGACCAGTTAATTGCAGGGCAGGACGCCCATATCCCGTCGTAATCTTCGGGATATTCCTGCGCCTCGACCATAGATTGTCTGCCACCGCCGGAGCCGCCGTGAAGATATGAAAATCTGACGTTTCTCTCATGGAGAATTTCAGCAGTTTTTTTACCCAAAACAGTCATAAAATGAGTACTTCTTGCCCGCCAATTTTCAATAAGCTCAGTATTAAGAGTACCGTCTTTTTCAAGAGCCCATTCAATTTTTGTGCATGCAGCATCGGTTGTTGCACCCGTGAAGCCGTTAAGTACGGCTTTTGGTAAAGTTGCGCTTCTCGATGTGTTGTCGGGTGCATTTATATAACCTTCACCGCCGGTTGCCGTGCCTCCGCCGACACAGCCTAAAAACCTGTCATTCCATTTAACGGGCGACCAAATGAATATTTTTTCAGTAAATTTCCCTGTGGAATGTTCAACAACGACATGACAAAACTCAGGCAGATTATGCACTCGGTTTATGGGCAAGAGAGAGCCTAAAAGCCCTTTTGATTTGTTGATAAATTTACCGCTTGTGTTGATATACGCTTCAACAACAGTGAGTTTTTCGTTCGGAAACGCTTTGGAAAGCTTTTTCTGAAGATAGCCTTTATTGCAGCGTTTTTCAATGTCCATAGTTCTTTCTAATGATTTAACATCATAGAAAATATTCTTATTTTTTTCTTTCATTGTGTCACCCCATTTTTAGTATGGCTTTAATTATTCTTTCGGCGCAAAGGCGCAAAGAAGCGACACTCAGTTCTCCGCTTTCCGCCTCTTTTGTTATTGATTCAATTTCGTTTTTTCCACCGGGCATTATAATATCATTTCCTGCTCTTATACAGTCTGCCGCACCACTTGCACCATAGGATTTTTCATCGGCAGTTTTTCCTGTTGTTGCGTACCAGTCCGTCATAACAACCCCGTTAAATCCCCATTCCGTGCGAAGAACATCTGTTAAAATACCGCGATGATTTGCAGAATGAGTACCGTTAATAAGGTTATATGACGACATAACCGCAAAAGGCTGCGACTCTTTTACGCAAATTTCAAATCCTTTGAGATATATTTCACGCAGAGCTCTTTCGGAAAGAACGGAGTTATTATAATTTCTGTTGTTTTCTTTGTTGTTACACGCAAAATGCTTGATAACCGCACCTTTACCGCTTTTTTGAAACCCATTTACCATAGCTGCGGCGCACTTTCCGCTTAAAATCGGATCTTCAGAGTAATATTCAAAGTTTCTGCCGCAAAGAGGATTTCTTTGAATATTCAAAGCCGGAGCAAGCCACAAATCAAGTCCGAGTTCTCCCATTTCTTTTGAAACAAGCTTTCCGCAATTTTCAATTATTTCCGTGTTCCAGGTCTGACAAAGCATGGTGGCGATAGGTATAGCCGTGCAGAACTGATATTTAACCGTAGTTCCGTTGAGATCCGCTTTCTGCATTTCTTTGGGTAAAAGCAAAGATTTTATCGGATCATCGGCAGGGTTATCAACATATAATCCGTCTTTTTCATATACCTTGCTGTTTATTCTTATGCCTGCCGGTCCGTCAACGGTTGAAAGAGGACGGATTTTTCTTTTTTCAAGCAGTTCGTCGCATGTATCTCCTGCCGCACCGGGTATACTTTTTGAAGCGTTGCCTATGAACGACAAATCGGAGAGACCTATCCTTGAAGCGCCGACACAAAGAGAAATAAGCTCGTTGACATTTAAATCGCACACAAAATCGTTTATTGAAATTTTTTTGACTTTCACATCATCGAGTGTATAACCGAGATTGGTTGATTTTATACTTTCTGTTTTGTCGTCATATATATGACTTAATGTTTTTATGTTTTTTAAATCCAGGGCGATTGTCGGCAATTCATCAAATCTCATCTCGGCATTATCATGAAAATCGCAGGTTTCTTCTATACTTGAATAAGTAATTCTTTTGCACTTTTCGGTGATTATATCATCGGAAACTATAAGGTTATGCACTTTCTTTGAGTTTTCGCTGTCGGTGCCGATATATACAATATATCTTCCTCGTTTAATGATGTATGAAGCGGTTTCTTCGTCAAATACAGCGAGGCTTTTCATATCAAAAGTAATCGTAACACTTTGCTCCTCTCCGGGCAAAAGTGTTTTTGTTTTTGCAAAAGCTACAAGGCTTTTTACGGGAGTAACAAGTCCTTCCTGCGGCTGACTTACATAAAGCTGTATAACTTCTTTTCCGCCGTAAGTCTTTCCGATATTTTTGACCTTTGTGCTGACCGAAATGTGTTCTTCGTTTGCTGTTATCTTTGTGTCGCTTATTTCAAAATCCGTATAAGATAAACCAAAACCAAACGGGAACAAAGGCTTAATTTGTTTCTTTTCAAAGTATCGGTAACCGACAAAAATACCCTCTTTGTAATATGTATCGGAAAAATATTTTTCATCGGAAAAATCCTCGGCAAACGGATAATCAAGGTAACTTTTTGCCCATGTTGCTGACAATTTACCTGACGGAACACCTTTTCCGCTTATGACATCGGCAACAGCGTCACCCAAAGAACTTCCGCCCTGACTTATAAGCAAAATTGAACCTATTTTGCTGTTATTTACAATCTCGTCAAGGTCAATTACACCGCCGACATTCAACAATAAAACAAATTTTTTATAAGAATTTGAAAGCCGGGTTATATCCCTGATTTCGCCGTCGGTAAGATAGTAATCGCCTTTTTCCGCTTTTCTGTCGGCGCCCTCGCCCGAGTTTCTTGAAAGCACATAAATTGCGGCATCGGCTGTATATTTTTGCGTGTCCTCGGCTGTAATTTCTGAAATTGCAGGCTCTTTAAAAGGATTTGCAAACATTGTGAAAAGCGCAGTTTTTACACCTTCCTTGCCCTTTTCCTGAAGCATTTTCTCATATTCAATTTTGGCTTCGTTTATAATGCGGTCGTATTCGTCAAGATATGGCTTTGTGACAACTTCATATCCTGCGTTTTCAAGCCCTTGTTCGACGTTTACATAACTGCGTACATTAACATCGCCCGAACCCGTTCCGCCTTTCACGGTTCGCCTTGCACCGATGCCGTAAAGCGCAACGGTTTTTATGCTTTTGTCAAACGGAAGAACGCCGTTATTTTTCAGAAGTACCATTCCCTCAACTGCGGCATTTCTGACGATTTCATTGTGAGCCTTTTCTCTCTTTGTAATTTCAAGGTTCTCTGTCGCAAGTTTATTTTTCATCAAAGCTCACCACCTTATATTCTGATCCAAATTTCAAAAATCTTCTCATATTTATTGTGTCGGGAATATCGTTCATACCGAGAACTATCCATTGTTCTACAAGCCCGTAAATTGCACCGGCAACCATTGCACAAAGATATTTCGTCTGCTCGTCCTGCCCGTCTTTCGGTCCGCAGGAATTAAAAATATGATTTTTAATAATATAGGACATATCATTCTGATAAATGAGCTTTATCAGTTCTTCGTTTTTCTTGTATTGAAGTAAAAGCTCTTTCCAAAACTTTTCGTGAAATTCGTCTTCGGGATATTTTACAAACTCTTCCCACCATTCATCGGTAACGCTGGAAAGATAATTTGTCAAAATTTCCTGCATAGAGTCATAGTTCCTGTAAAAAGATGCACGAGCCACTCCTGCTTTTTCGCAAAGCTCGGACACGTTTATTTCATTAAACGGTTTTTTCTCCATGAGTTTTAACAAAGCTTCGGTCAAACATTGAAGAACAAGCTCATGTGCTTCATTTTTCCTTTTCATGTGTAACACTTCCTTGGTTATGTATCAGTTGTCAGCATCTTTCACAAAAACTCTTTAACTTTATGAAAAAATATGATACACTCGTAACTGACACAAGTGTATCACTATTATACACTTATTTAAACATTTGTCAAGGGATGGTGAACAATGAAAGAAAAAACTGTAATTCTTAACAAAGAGAGAAATGTCGTACTGACCTGCTTCCTTGTAGGTCAAAACAAGCCGGCTGTTTTGATTTGTCCAGGAGGCGGATACAACGAATGTTCTGTTTCCGAGGGAAAGCCCGTTGCAGAAAAGTTTAATTCCTTAGGATTTAACGCCTTTGTTCTCTGCTATTCGGTAGGAAAGAATTATAAATGGCCGTATCCGCTTGAGGACTTTGAAAATGCTATGGCATATATAAAAGCAAACGGAAAACAATTCAGTGTTGACACCGAACATATTGTTGCGGCAGGTTTTTCTGCCGGCGGTCACCTTGTATCCTATGCGGCATCAAAAGCAGAAAACAAACCTTATGCTGCAATCATTCTTTACGGTGCGGCAAAAGCTCAAACGATAAACTATACTGCCCCCGATGCACCTGATGCGGTTGAAGCCGTAAACCTTTATACCTGCCCGTGCTTTCTTGCCGCTTCAAGAAACGATTGGATTGTTCCCGTGAATAATACGCTAGAGTACGTTGAAGCACTGAATAAAAATTACATCGATTACGAGCTTCATATTTACGGCTATTCCATGCACGGCTTTTCAATCGGAGAAGAAGTCGGAGCAAAGCCGCCGCTTTTCTGTTCAAGAGTAGGAGATTGGGTGGAAGAAAGCGTAAGCTGGATAAATGATTTAATCTCAGGCAGATATATTTCAATCAGGGAAAATTCGGAATATAACGATAAATACTCAAAAACACTTTCAAGTAAAAATTCATGCAAGATTATTTTTGAAAATCCACAGGCAAAAAATTTGTTTAAGAAAAAGTTTTTACCTCAATATTTGTTGTGCGAAGCAACAAAGAAAAAGGTAGGTTCTTTTGTTGACGGAGTTTCGCTGAAAAATGTTTTGAGCTTTTTGAAAGTAAAAGACGAAACTTTTAAAAAAATAGACGAAGCTCTCAAAGTATTTAAAAAGGAGACGTAAGCCATGCTGAAACAAAAAGAAAAAATTGACAAATCAACCTGGCTGACAACAACAGGTCAGCGTGCGAGATATTACATAGGCGACCTTGCAAGAACCTGCGAGGGTGCAATAATTACAACCTTTATGACAATGTTCCTGCTAATGCAGGGGATACATCCGGGCAAAATGGCAGCTATTACGCTTTTTGTTAAAATAATAGACTCTTTTGATGATGTTATTTTCGGCTTTTTGATTGACAGAATAAAAATCAAAGGAAGCGGAAAATATTTGCCGTGGTTCAGAAAAACCTTTTGGCTGTTTCCGCTGTTTACGGTTCTGTTTTTTATGATGCCCATGCAGCTTTCGGAAACCGTAAAGCTTATTTGGTTCGCTGTTTTCTATCTGCTTTATGATTTGAGCTACACCTTGGTTGAGGTTCCGATGAACTCACTTGCCGTTTCAATAACAGATAACCTTGACGAAAGAAACGCAATTATTCAAAACCGTTCGATTTTAAATAACGGCATTATAATGTTTATCGGCATTATTTTCTATACCCTCATAAGCGAAAAAGTTGGTTTACCGATTAAAAATGTTGTTGTCGGTTCTTCTGTGATTTTCTTGTGCGGAATGCTTCCGATGCTTACGGGTATAAAAGAATACAATGTCGGGCTTAAAAATGTATCGGCAGAAGAAGAACACTACACTTTCAAGGATATGTTTGACTGTGTCAGAACAAATAAATATATGTTTATTTTGCTTTTAAGTACAGTTATTACTTCGTGTCTTGCAACGGGAGCAAACCTTGCCAATTTCGTTGCATACTATCATTTCGGTAATTCAATGATTTTTATTGTTCCGATTGCCATTTCGGCAGTACCGGGTCTTATTGCTCAGTTGAACACGGCGAAAATAACAAAAAAATTCGGCAAGGTAAAAACAATCGTTGTTTGCGGTTTATTAGGCGGAATACCTCTTCTTTCCATATTCTTTGTAGGATCCAGCCATTTTGTTCTTATTTGCATTCTTATGGTTGTTCAGTCGCTGCCCGGTAATGTCGCAAATATTGCAAAGAGCTTTCTTGTTCCCGATACGATAGAATATACAAGATATAAGACGGGTAAAGATTGCTCGGGTATTTTCTTTGCACTTAATTCTTTTGTAACAAAGCTTACACAGGGTGTCGCTTCCTCTTTGGGACTTTTCCTCCTCGGCCTTTCAGGCTGGGTTGAGATTGAAGCAACTGACTTTGCCGATGTTGCCTCTCAGGGTGTTGCACAGCCTGAATCAGCCCTGAATATGCTTTGGATTGTTTATACACTTATTCCTGCTATAGGTACGATTCTTGGTATAGTTGTTATGGCATTCTATAAAATGAAGGATAAAGATGTTGAACTTATGGCAAAGTGCAACGGCGGAGAAATTACAAGAGAGGAATGTGAACAGCAGCTTTCACAAAAGTATTGATTAAGTATGAAAAACAACAAAATTGATATTATATTTAATAGTTATATTGCTAAAAAAACAATTCCGAACGGCGTATTGCTTGTAAGAAAAAATGACGAAATTATTTATAAAGGCAAATGGGGATTTTCAAATCTTGAAACAGGTAAACCGATTGAATACAACAGCATTTTTAAAATGATGTCAATGACAAAGCCTGTTACCGCTGCTGCCATTATGAAGCTTTATGATGATGGCAGGCTTGATATAGATGATCCGATTTCAAAATATATTTCTTCATTTAAAAATATGCGGGTTGTTAATGACAGACGATATCCGTTTCCTCCGAAAAATCCGATAAATTCATTGCTCGGGCTTATTACATACAATCCTGATAAGGCTAAAACAGAAGCTGCAAACAGAGAGCTTACTTTTAGAGATTTGTTGTCCCATTCATCAGGAATTGAGCAGGGTATTGGCGGTTATGCTATGCATTTTAAGGATAAAGAACTCAGAACAACTCTTGAAAGGCAAACAGAAAAATATGCTTCAAGACCGCTGGATTTTCAGCCGGGTACAGGCACCGGATATTCACCGCTTGCAAATTTTGATATTCTTGCAAGACTTGTTGAAGTGATTTCAGGGAAAAGTGCTGCTGATTATTTCAAGGATGAATTGTTTGAACCGCTTGAAATGAATGATGCATCATTTCATATCAATGATGAGCAGAAAAAACGGACGGTTGAACTTTATAAAAAAACTCCGTTCGGACTAAAAAATGTTACAGATACAAAAAGTGACAAAGACGGATTTGCCAAAATCGATTCTGACAGTAAATATGTATGCGGCTCTGGCGGATTATACTGTACTGCAGAGGATTATGAGCATTTTGCACATATGCTGCTGAACAAGGGTTTATTTAAAGGCAAACGAATTTTAAGTGAAAAAGCAGTTGAATTAATGCAGACGGAGGCACCTGCACGGCATCTTGAGCCTTCTCCGGGTTGCGTATGGGGACTTGGTGTACAAATAAGGCAAAATCCTCAGAAAGGCAATCTACCTGTAACAGAAGGTACATATGGCTGGAGTGGCGCATTTGGCACACATTTTTTTGTTTCACCTAAGGATAATCTGGAATGTGTGTTTGCTACGAATGTAAGCAACATCGGCGGTTCTTCTTCAAAGGTCAGTCAAAAGGTCGAAGAACTTGTGTTTAATATTTTAAAATGAGGGGTAACCATGAGAATAATTAATTTTAGAATCAATCATATGAAAGAGCCTTTTGTTGACGCCGCTCCGGAGTTTTCATGGCAGATTGAAAGTGATGAAAATTCTGTCTTTCAGACTGCCTATCAAATAAACGTATGCGATGAAAAAAGTGAAGTGTGGAACAGCGGCAAGGTGCTTTCAAACAAACAGTCTTTCATCAAATACGGCGGAACTTTAAAATCCAAAACGCAGTATTCGGTCTGTATCACTGTTTGGGATAACAAAGGAAATTGCTCCGCTCTGAAATCTAAGTTTGAAACAGCATTTTTAAACGCCGATGAATGGAAAGGATGTTTTTCAAAAAGTCCTTTTGACAGAAACGAAAGTAAGGTATTTGTTTACGGAATTGAAAATCCGCCCGTATATTTTGAAAAAGATTTTGATATTACGGACGAAGTTATAAGAGCAAGACTTTATGCGACGGCATATGGTGCATACAACGCTTATGTCGGTGGCAAAAAAGTCGGTGACGCCGTTCTTGCTCCGGAATATACACCATACAACAAAATCCTTAATTATCAGGTTTATGATGTTACGGATATGCTGACAAACGGCAAAAACAAGATTGAGTTTCTCGTAGGAGACGGTTGGTTTTTCTGTCCGCAAACGGAAATTACGACCGACGAAAAAATAGATAATTTATCTGTTTTGTATCAGCTTGAAATTGAGTATAAAGGCGGAAAATCGGCAGTTGTTTTTTCGGACGGAAACGAAATTTGCCGCAAGAGTAATATTGTTTTTTCTGATTTGTTTATGGGTGAAAAAGTCGATTTTACTTTGCCCGAAAGCGAAAGAAAAAAAGCAATCGCTACCGATTATTCACTTAAAAATCTCCGTTTACAGCCTATTCCTCAAATAAAGGCAGTTGAAAAATTTGACGCAAAGGAAGTGTATATTTCACCGAAAGGTGAAACAATAGTTGATTTCGGTCAGGTTATTGCAGGAAGATGTAAAATCAAAATAAACGAGGCAAGAGGAACCGAAATCAAGCTTGAGCACACCGAAATTACGGATAAGGACGGCAATTATTTCGCGCAATTCGACCTTGTAAAGCAAACGGATATTGTTGTCTGTTCGGGCGAGCCTTTCGTTTTTGAGCCGGAATTTTCATTTCACGGGTTCAGGTACTTAAAGGTCAGCGGAATGATAAATCCCGTAAAAGAAGATTTTACCGCCGTTCTGCTTTCAACCGAAAAAGAGAACATAGGAAATTTTGTTTGTGATGACGAGCGGTTCAACAGGCTTTATAAAAACATTCGCTATTCACAGAAAAACAATATGATGTCCGTTCCTACGGATTGTCCGTCAAGGGAAAAAGCTGGCTGGACGGGAGATATTCTTGTCTATGCAAAAACCGCAATGCAAAACGAAGATATGACCGCGTTTCTTTCTTCGTGGATTAAAGGGCTTGCCGCTGACCAAAAAGAGGACGGAGTAATTCCCATCACTTCACCCTTTAACAAGGTTTACGAGGCTGTTGCAAAGCAGACAATGGCTCCTTTCGGTGATGAATTAACCGGTGTTGCCGGTTGGAGTGATGCAATGGTATGGGTACCGTATGATATGTATCATATTACAGGCAATAAGCATATACTTGAACAGCATTATTTAAGTATGAAACAGTGGTGTGACTATATAATTAAAACTGCTGAAGAAAAAAGAGGCAGTGACCTGCCATATGAATATGACCGCTATCTTTGGAACACAGGCTTTCATTTCGGTGAATGGTTAGTGCCGGGAAGAGAGGCGGAGGGATTTGAAATTTGCAAAGAAACCGCCTGTTATATCGCTCCGTTTTTCGGGTATATGACCCTTGCCAAAATGAGTGAAATATCGTCAATCCTGAAAACAGATGATGAAAAGTATTATAAGATGATGTCAGAAAAGTTCAAATACGCAATTCAAAACGGACTTATGAAATCAGATATTCTTCCGGACTATCTGCAAGGTTTATATGTGCTTGCAATAGCTTTTGACCTTGTTTCAAAGGAAAATGAAAAACAATATGCGGATAAACTTATCAGCCTTGTTGAAAAGAACAACGGCTGTCTTTGCACGGGATTTCTTGCAACGCCGTATCTTCTTGATGTGCTATGCAAAGTCGGAAGATGGGATTTGGCAAAGAACATTTTGCTTCAAACAAAAAGACCGTCATGGCTTTTTGAGGTTGAACACGGAGCAACGGCAATTTGGGAGGATTGGTTTGCACTCGATGATGAAAACAATCCAAAAAAGACAAGCTATGACCATTACGCTTTCGGTGTAGTAGACGATTTTATTTTCAGAAAGATTTGCGGCATCTCGGCTATTGAACCGGGCTTCTCAAAGTTTAAAGTTGCACCGATTGAAGATGATGTTTTCGGAAATTGGGAAAGAGAATTTATTTCGGAATACGGAAAAATCAAAGTTAAGAAAACCGAGGAAACGCTTGAAGTAACCGTTCCCTGCAATACCACGGCAGTAATTGAATGGAACGGCAAAACATACGAAAAAGAAAGCGGAAAGTACATTTTACAATAATATAATTTAGAAATGGGGTTTTTTTATGAAAAACAATAAGAAACTTACGGCAGTTGTTTTGGCAATAATTCTCGGTTGCGGCATTTCTTTGGCAGGATGCGGAAAAAATGAAACGCAAACCGAAACAGGAACAACTACCACCACTTCATCGCAGGAATATAACCTGTCTGTCTCAAATTCAACGGAACCGACAATGGAACCGACAATGTTAAATCAGGAACCGTCTTCATCGGTTTCAAGTGATGAACCGTCAACACAAGCTCCGGTTTTAAAGGAAACCGTATTGAAAGGAACAAACCGCTCTGTTTTGACTATTCATACAAACGGCACATATGATTTTGTATGCTCGGACTACTATCTTTCCACAAAAGATTATCCTGCACTTAAAGCATTGCTTATTATGGCAAATGATGAACAGAAAAAATACATTGTGGAAAAAGACGGAGCCAAGGCGTTGGGACCTATCAGTCTTTCATTTAATGCCGATACATACTCTGTTTCCGGTGGAACACTAACACTTGGCAATAAAAAACCCGTCTACGTTGAAAAAGTCGGATGGGAAGTACCCGCTATTTCAACAGTTACTAAAAGCGGCAGCTCATACATAATAAGCATTAAGGGCGATAACGGAAAGTATAAATTCAATTTTGCCGAATTCACCCTCACCGCCGAACAAGCTAAGAACATCGGACTTTGATTATGATGATAAAAAAAAATACTACGCTCAAAGAAATATATAATATTTCAAAATTAACCGATATAAAAGATTGCCTTATTTCAGGAGGAAACTTTTTCGAGGGTGAAAGTGCGGAAATGACACTTGAACAGCTCCACGAAAAAAATCCGACCTGGGCGACGAATGATATGATTTTTGGGCTTGAACGGCTCTTGAAAAGTGAATTTCAGGTCTTTCCGCTTTATAAAAATGAAAGCGAAAAAAGAAATGTTAAATTAACCTATTTGCCGGCTCAAAAGAGAACGGAAGATTACTGTATAATTCTCCTTGCAGGCGGTGCTTACGGGGCAGTCTGTACTATGGTTGAGTCCTTGCCCGTTGCGGCAAAATTTAATGAATCGGGAATTGACTGTTTTTGTCTCAATTATGAAACGGCAACTCCGGACAGCTTTGAAAAAGGTCTTCTGCCTGCTCCTCTCGATGATTTGGCTAAGAGCTGCAAGCTAATTTTTGAAACCGATAAATTTGATTACAAGACATACTGTGTCTGCGGTTTTTCGGCAGGCGGTCATATTGCTTCACTTTGGGGTACGAATATTATCGGTGCAAAGAAGTATAATCTTCCGCTGCCGAAAGCATTACTGCTTGTATATCCGCTTATAACAATGGAAAATGTCAAGGACGGTCCGATAAAAAGGTATATGTGCGCAGGTATGTTCGGCAAAGACTGTGACCTCGAAAAAATACGAAGTTACGACACAAGCAGGCTTGCATGCGGCACTTATCCCCCGACATATATTGTCAGGGCAGAAAATGACAGCACCGTTTCGGTAAAAGACGGTAACGATTTGAAATCAGCTCTTGACGCATGCCATGTTAAGTGTGTAATTGAGCAGGCGAAGACGGGAGAGCACGGCTTCGGGCTTGGTAGTGAAACTCCGCTTTACGGCTGGACTGATCGAGCCGTAGAATTTATAAAGAGCACAGAGGTGAAAATATGACCTGCTGTTTAGCCATAGATATAGGTGCATCATCGGGCAGACACATATTAGGAAGCGTTGAAAACGGTAAAATCGTGCTGACAGAGATTTACCGCTTTGAAAACGGAATAAAGGATGAAAACGGAACACTTGTCTGGGACACCGAAAGACTTTTGAGTGAAGTCAAGAACGGACTTAAAAAATGCCGTGAAATCGGCAAGATTCCAAAAACGATAGCTATTGACACCTGGGGAGTTGATTATGTACTTTTAGATGAAAATAAAAAAGAGCTTTTTCCTTGTGTGTCTTATCGTGACAAAAGAACAGACGGCATACCTTCGTCCGAAGATTTCCCGATTTCAGCTAAAAGACTGTATAATCGAACAGGCATTCAGACTCAAGATTTCAACACGATTTATCAGCTTTGGTGCGATAAGAAAAGCGGAAAGCTTGAAAACGCAAGGCACTTTCTGATGATGCCGGATTATCTTTCTTTTAAGCTTACCGGTAAAATTGCGAATGAATACACTAACGCAACAACAACCGGGCTTGTAAATGCCGAAAGTAAAGGTTGGGATAAGAAAATTTTGTCCATGCTTGATATTGATGAAAGCCTGTTTTTGCCGCTGTGTAATCCCGGAACGGTTTTGGGTGAATTTTCAAAGAATATTCAGTCTGAACTCGGTTTTAATTCTACGGTAATTTTTGCACCGAGCCATGACACCGCCTCTGCAGTTGCCGCCTGCCCTCTTGACGAAAAAAGCGTGTATATTTCTTCCGGCACCTGGTCACTTGTAGGTACGGAAAACACATTCCCGGTTTTGACAAGTGAAGCACAAAAAGCAAACTTCACAAATGAGGGCGGAGCCGAATACCGCTTTCGTTTTCTTGAAAATATTATGGGAATGTGGCTGTTTCAAAACATTCGCAAGGAACTCGGCAAAAAATATACATATGATGAAATGATGATAATGGCGATGAAAAGCGACTATAAAAAAGCTTTCTCGCCGAATCTACCCTCTCTTGTCGCCCCGGAAAGTATGCTCACCTCAATTCGGACGGCGTTAGGTGAGGAAAATTTATCACTTGCAAATATGCTTAAATCTGTCTATATTTCGCTTGCAAAATCTTATGACAAAGCGATTAAAGACATCGAAAAAATATGCCGAAAGCAAATCGAGAACATCATTATCGTCGGCGGCGGAAGCAAAGATAAATACCTCAACCGACTGACAAGTGAAATCACCGGCAAGAAGGTCTTTACCGGCCTTTCCGAGGCTACGGCACTCGGAAATATCGCCGTACAGATTATGTATGACAAAAAAATCAGCCTTACCGAGGCAAGGCAAGTGATAAAACAATCTTTTGATATTAAGGAGTGCAAATGATAATGCCTTATGAAAATGCCAAAGGAGCCTATGCAAAATACGGCATAGATACCGATAAAGCCATTGAGAAGCTGAAAAGCGTTTCAGTTTCGCTTCACTGCTGGCAGGGAGACGATGTTCGCGGTTTTGATACAGACCCCGAAAAGCCGTTGACCGGCGGTATTCAGACAACAGGCAATTACCCCGGAAGAGCGAGAACTCCCGAAGAACTTATGAGAGATATTGACAAGGTGATTTCTCTTGTGCCGGGTAAGGTTAAACTTAATCTTCACGCAAGTTATGCGATTTTCGACAAAGAGAACCCGTGGGTTGACCGAGATAAAATCGAGCCGAAACACTTTAAAAAGTGGGTAGATTTCTGCAAAAAAAGAGGTTTGGGCTGTGACTTTAATCCGACATTTTTCTCTCACCCCAAATGCGATCCGCTGACCCTTTCTTCACCGAATGAAGAAACAAGAAGGTTTTGGATTGAGCACGGAAAAGCCTGCATAAGAATTTCAAGCTATCTTGCCGAGGAGCTCGGCGAACAATGTATTATGAATATTTGGACCGGCGACGGCTTTAAGGATATTCCTGCCGACAGAATTGGCCCTCGAATGAGATACAAAGAAGCCATAGACGATATTCTGTCCGAGCCTTATGATTTTAAAAAAGTAAAGCCGTGCGTTGAAAGCAAAGTGTTCGGCATCGGTGTTGAAAGCTATACAGTCGGGTCTGCAGAGTTTTCGCTATCTTATGCGGCAATGAATAAGGATAAATGTATTCCGCTTATGGATAACGGACATTATCATCCGACAGAGGTTGTCAGCGACAAAATCCCTGCCTTGCTCACTTTCTTTCCCGAAATAGCCCTTCACATTACTAGGCCTGTTCGTTGGGACAGTGACCATGTTGTGCTGCTTGACGATGAAACGAAAGAAATCGCAAAGGAGATTGTCCGCTGCGGCGGTCTCGACGGCAGAGTGAAAATTGCGCTTGACTATTTTGACGCAAGCATCAATCGTATATCCGCTTGGACGGTAGGATTCAGAAATGTTCAGAAAGCACTTCTGGGTGCTCTGCTCGAACCACCAACATTAAAAGAAATGCAGAACAAGGGCAATTTCACAAAACTTATGGTAGTGAGTGAGGAAGTAAAAACTCTGCCATTCGGTGAAGTATGGAACGAGTATTGCCGTCAATGCGGCAAACCGCTTGACGGCGAATGGTACAATATTGTTGAAGACTACGAAAAAGAGGAGCTTTTAAAAAGATGAAAGATATATTAACCGCGCCATTTGTTGAGGAAATGAAAAAGACCACAGCCAATATGTACCGCCTCGGTTGGGATGAAAGAAACGGCGGAAACATCAGCTATATGCTTGATGAAAAAGAGGTCGGCGAATACCTTGCTCTTGATAATGTAATCAGAACAATCCCGACAGGCTTTGATGCAAAAGCACTTATCGGCAAAATATTTATTGTAACAGGAACAGGCAAATATTTTAAGAATGTTGCAGATGATCCTGAAAGCAATCTCGGTATTATCCGCATAGCAGAGGACGGCACTACAGCAGAACTTCTTTGGGGCTATAAAGACGGCGGCAAGTTTACATCGGAACTTCCTGCACACCTGATGAGCCATATGGCAAGACTTAAGGTTGATCCTGAAAATAGAGTTGTTATGCATTCTCACCCGACAAATACGCTTGCCATGAACTATGTTCACGAGCTTGACGAAAAGAAGTTTACTCACGCGCTTTGGGAAATGTGTACCGAATGTATCGTCGTTTTCCCTGACGGCGTGGGCGTACTGCCGTGGATGCTTTGCGGAACAAACGAAATCGGCAGAGCCACGGCGAAAAAGATGGAAGAATTCCGTCTTGTTGTCTGGGGTATGCACGGAATTTATGGCGCAGGTAAAACACTTGACGAAACTTTCGGGCTTATTGAAACGGTTGAAAAAGCGGCACAGATTTATATGCTGACAGCTCATCTGCCGAGAGTTAATACCATAAAAGACGAGCAGATGCAAGAACTCGCAGAGTTTTTCGGTGTGAATTACAGGGAAGATTTTTTAAATGTGCAACATGAGCAGAAATAAACAATACGGCAAGGTGTTTCATACTCAAATCGCCGAAAACACTTTTCAGCTTTCCACCACTCTTGACGGATACGGCAGCAAACCCGGAAAGGCTTGCCGTAATTCTTACCTTATTATAGGTTCGGAAAAAGCTGTTTTGTTTGATTTGGCACTGGAGGAACCTGAACTTGTCCTTTATGCCAAGCATCTTGCGGGAAAAAGGACTGAAATAGTATTGAGTCATGCTCATGTTGACCATATCTTCAACGCTGAAAAAGTTTCGGACTTATGGCTTCATAAAGAAGATGAAAAGCTTTTGCGACACGGTGCAATCTTTCAAAAAGCATTAAAGCCATGTCCTGCACTTCATTTTTTGAAAGACAAAGAAAAAATTGATCTCGGTGACAGAACTTTGAGTGTAATTCATATTCCGGGTCATACGGACGGCAGCATTTTACTCTATGACGAAAAACACAGTCTGCTTTTTTCGGGCGATACGGTAACGCGAAGGCTTTTGTACGGCATGCACAGGGTTGTACCTCTTGCGGAGTTTTGTGAAAACCTCGAAAAGCTGAACGAATTTAAAATCAACGGAATATATTCGGCGCACGACAGAGTTTGCCTGCCGAGTGGGTATATTGACTATATGACGGATATGCTTTGTAATTATTTACCGAAGAACGGCAAAATCAAGAGAATGTTGTTTGTTAAATTTTTGACATTTACAGACGGTGAAGAAACCGATTTAAAATACTTTGATTTTGCACAACTGATAAAAAAGAGAAATAGAAAATGAAAACAAAGAGGTTTGCCGTAAAAAGAAATAATCTTGTAATCAAAGGTGAAATATATATCCCTCAAAGCTGTATTGCTGAAAATTAAACAGTAATCGTCAGCCATGAATTTGGTATGAATATGCTTTCAATCCAAAAGTACGCAAAGAGATTTGCCGAATTGGGTTATACCGCATATATTTATGATTTCTGCGGTTCAGGAGCAGGAATAAGCTTTACATCTCATTTTGATAAAGCAAACAAAAAGAGCTAACAGACACAGAAATCTGTTAGCTCTTTATTTATGAATAATTTTCAGATGTTGTCAAAATGTTGTCACGAGGACAGTTCGCCTTTTTAAAACCCAGTATCTATACGGGTTTACGGCGTTTTGACTACTATTCCCACTCTATGCATCAAAAATAGCGTGTCACCCATCTTTGGAGGATTTTGAATGCTCATTTCAAAAAACTCCTTTCCTATTTGACTACCTCCATAACGACGAATCGTTGATTATCATCGTATACAAACGTAACCTATTCTTTAAAAATCTCCATTAATGTCTTCAATATTGCACTCTAGTCTTAGCCTTTTTCTTAGTCATTTGTTTATTCATGGTGCTCAACCTCACACCTTGATATATCTCGTTGTCCGGCCTGATCCGATTCGTTTTACCGAACCAGTCTTGACCATGGCACCGAGGACAGCCTCCACGGTTGTGGGGCTGACATCGGGGAGAATCTTGCAAATCTCTGCTTTGGAAAGTGGTGTCAAGCTATTCAGGACAGTCGCTTCCACACGGGCTTTTTTCGTGATCTTCTTGCCGTGTACCACTGCAAACCGCTTGTCCAGTTCCTTATAGCACATATAAAGGGTGGACAGGAAATTCTCGATAAAGGGGAAATAGGAGTTTTCATTCGTTTCCCATCCTGCCGAGGACTGCCGCAGGGCTTCGTAATAATACGCCTTGCAGTTGTTGATCTGCTCCTCAAAGGACACATATTTTCCTGCGTCAAAGCCGTTTTTGTATAGCAGCAGCAGCGAGAGCAGGCGGGACATTCTGCCGTTGCCGTCCCGGAACGGATGGATGCAGAGAAAGTCCAGAATCACGCAGGGGATCAAAAGAAGCTGATTGATATTCGCATCGTTTCGGGCATCCAGATAGGCAAGCTCCAACTGCTCCATTGCTTTCGGTGTTTCGCTTGCAGGTGTTGGACGAAAACGGACACGGCGGTTTCCGTCCGCATCGATCTCCAAAATTACATTGTCGTCCGTCTTGTACTGCCCGCCGTACTCATAGCCCGCAAAGCTCATCATCATTTCGTGCAGACGCAGAATGTCACGCTGCCGGAAGTCGATGTGTTCATAGCCCAAGTGGATCTCATTCAGCGCATCTCTGTAACCGGCGATCTCCGCCTCGTTGTGGTTCAGCGGGGCGCTGTTCTGATTGACAATGGCGGCGATACGCTCATCGCTGGTTACAATGCCCTCAATGGCGTTGGAGCTTTTGATGGACTGCACCTTTGCGACAGCCTCCAACTCCGTAAAAATCTGCGTGTATTCGTCCTTGCGCACGCCTGCCATGGTTTTCAGCGCCGCAATATTGGAGGTAAGGTTCACAAGGTTTGCAGGCAGCAAACCGTTATTCAAAAAGGAATAATCGAATTTTCTCATACAGCACCAGCCTTTCTGCACATAATTATAGCATATTATGTGCAGAAAACAAGCCATTATTCAAATTATCTGCATATTAACCTTTTAAATATATGCAGATAGAGCATCTGATTATAATAATTGATTGCAATTGATTGGGTATTGTTCTCATAACTATCTGCGTTAATCGCACATTTACAATTAAATCAGAGGTTAACGAGCACTACTTGAGTGTGTAGAACACGTGAAAGAACAGCAGTAAGCATATTGGATCAGCTTGTAAAGGCGTTATAATTGTGATATGCTTATATTACAAATTGATAGGTAAATCGCATTAGTAAGGGATTGTTATATAAATAAAAGCAGCTATATTGTTAGCCGTTTAAAAGAAATGACATTAAAACAATAAGGTGGGATGAGTAAAATGAATAAAACTGCAAAAAGCAGGCTGTTATATGTTTTGCAATGCTTATGGCAGAGTACTGATGCAGAACATTATGTTACGACGGCGGAGATTCTTGCATACTTAAAAGATAATGGTATTGTTTGTGATAGAAAGACGATACCCGGAGATATTGAAAAACTTCGTGACATAGGTATTGATGTTGAAGAAGAACGCAGTCGTGAAATGCGATATTCTTAAAGAGAAAGGTTTCGAGGGGAAGTATGTAATTTTCCGTAAAGTCTCAGAGGATACGTGGTGGCCAGGCCATATTATACCTGTTGTGCAGGTGTACAAATGGCTGGGCAATAATATTCCTTCTATGGATAAGTTATCCGATTTTGATTTGTTACCAGCTTGTTACAATCCTTCTGCATTAAAAAACAATCCCAATAAACCGTTAGAATATAAAATCAAGCTAATATCTGAATCCGAGAAGGCAATTCCAAGAAATAATCTGATTTTTTTAGGAAACTTACCCGGCGATGATATAATTCCTTTTCGTGGAAAGGATTATTGGACCGGTTACCAAGAGGTCGGATGGGAATCAAGCAAGTACAATACAAAATTCGAACATTATGTTATTGATATGTATCTTGCTTGGTGCGACATTAAGTTGTAAGAAATCAATGTTAGCACTGCTTTTTCGGATAGACTCATTGTTGAAGAGGTTTCAGGAATATCCTGACAAGTTTTGCTTTTGTGGTATCACAACGGCGATGCTTGCCGGTACATGGCAAATACATTCGCGATTTATAAATATTTTGTGAACATTTAAAACAGAGATTTGCATTTTTGCCTTTATGTGGGGAAACAGGTGAAGGGGACTCTCCTTCCTTTCACCTGTTAATCTCACAAAAACGAAGCGACTGTTGAAAAATCAATCAAACGTATTGTTCTATTGGAAGATGTACTGACGGTAGCAAAAAGCGCATCTATGACGCTGAGTACGGATATGACATGAACAACAATGTGTCAAAGTTTACTTCATCGGCGGGTGGAGTGAGCATGACCGAAAAATTTGATTACGGAAAGGATAATCTTGCGTCGAAGTATACTTATCCCTCGGGCAAGACTGCGTCATGTTCTTACAATTTTATGCGAAGCTGCATCTGCTGCAAAAAATTATCTTTATTTAACGAAATAGGATGCTGAAATGGATAATCAAAAAAAGCTTATAAGATTTTTTCCTTTTGCGTTGACCCGAATTGAAAGACTGAGAGACTATCTGAACAGAATGTATGAGTCCGGATATCAGATAGTCAAAATAAAATTCGGATGCATACTGATTTTTCAAAAAGCAGCTGTTAAAGAAGGCTTTAAGTATTTTATACTTACAAGACATTTCTACAGCAAGGCTCGAGTAAAAAAATGGGACGATGTAGATCTGCTGGAAAATATAAGTCTTGGAAAGTGCAATGAAATAAGGAAAAATGAGATTTTAAAAATATTGAATGGATTGGATATATCGTTCTAAGAGAAAGTCAAACTAAAAAACAGCAATCCAACGACTGCAAGTTGACCAAACTCAGAACATAGCAAAATTAAAAAGTGGCTACAGCGCGACAAAGGCTATAAGTGATGGGGTGATTTAATGAAAAAGGTATATAAATTGGTTCACAAAAGATTTATTGAATTTTCCGCAGATACAAATGAAAAAGTATACTGCACAAAATTGCTGGGATTTTTTTCCTCTAAACAAAAGTGCAGGGATATAATCAATTGTTACTTGCAAAAACCGGGCTTTAAGGATTTCCCGAACGATTTTCAAGAAGAGATAGTGTATGCCGACACGGACGACTTTAACGGTTCAATAGGCGAATTTAGGGGGTCTGTGTTTTATTTGGCGCATGAATATTTTGACGGCGAGTATGACAATGTATCGGATCTCGGGTATTATTCAACCTATGAAAATGCAGAAAAAAGTCTGTCGGAGTATCGTGAGAATCCGGAATTTATTAACTACCCTGATGGGTTCTCCATTGACGAATATGAAATAGATAAGCCGGAATGGACTGAGGGATTCTTTACTTTTTAGTACGACTAAAACAAAAGGCGCTTAAAATGCATGATTAAATTTAGGAAATATGTATTCGCATGAGGACCTTGTCAACAACCAGCGTTTCATGTATACTTATGATTCGACAGGAAGACTTACCCGTCAGAATGTGCTTGACAGCAGGTTGTTGTTACTACTGTGTTGGAGCACTTGTCTGATAATAGCGAAAAATTGGCATTATTCAGTAGATTTATAGGCGATAGAACAAGACAATTAATGAATGATTACATGAAATAGAAATACTGTAAAGAGCTGTGGCTGGCAGTACTTGAAATATATTTGATTATCAGTTTCCGCAAAAAAGCTAAACATAACAAATCACAAAAAGGATGATTGACCTTTGATTAAGAAAAAAATTGCCGAACTTTTTGAAAAAATAAAGAAAGCAAAAACATCTACTAAAATTATGATACTGCTCCCTGTCATATCGGTGCTGATATGTGCTACGGCACCATCCATTCCAGGGCTTTGGGGAAATAGGATCGCATTTCATGCAGTATCGATGTTCGCTCTGTTTTTGATAGTTCTGTTTATGATTTTGTTAAGTAAAAAAGTTAAAAAGCAGCCATGGCACGGTATACTGTGTTTTTTCACAATATGTATCGGCGTTTTGGTCTTTGTAAGATTTATAGGGTTCACAATACTTTTAGAGCGTCTGCGGTGAGTATCAGAACGGAAATGATATTTGGATTTGAGCTACAGATTTCTGAACAAAGTACAAAGAGGAGAAAAATATGATTGAATTCAACGGATATCTTACGGGAGTATCAGAGAAATTCTTTTTTAAAAAGTATGTTACTTATATGCAAAACGCATTTATTTTTGGCTTGGTAATGGTATTGCCTTTGATTTTTATGCTGATGAGAACTTTTCAGACATTTTCAATATTTTACGGATATTGTGCGGTTTTTGCATATGCCATGATAGCGGTTCGCATTAAAACCCCAAAGGGAAGAAAAGAAATAACTCCTAAAAGAATATATGTTATAGATGATAATCTCATTTGTATTTCCGATAAACAAAGCGAGAGCAGAGGTGTCGAATTAGTAAAAACAGCTTATGATTACGGGGAGTTCTACTTCTTGTCATTTCCGATGGGGAAGAAAAGCGGAAACTTTGTTTGTCAAAAAGATTTGCTCACACAAGGAACTCTCGAAGAATTTGAAAAACTGTTTGACGGTAAGATAGTGAGAAAATATTAAAAGTTACTGCGAACGAGAAAATTTGATTGTCTGCAACAAACCTAACAACCATAAAACTACCCCAAAAAGCTCAATTGAGCTGTTTTAATCGGTGATGATTGTATGAAAATATATTTGTCAAACTATTGGAGAAAAAGCGTCATATTTATGATATGCCTTTCTGCAATTATTGCTGCTGCAACTGCTGTATTTTGCATTTGGAGTTATGATGAAGAAGATTATATTTTAATAATCGGAGCGGCGTTCTTTATTCTTCTTTTCGCCTGCCTACAATTAAGTACATTGAAGCTTCTTGGCTATGTTGAAGTAAGCGATAATCAATTTGTTATGTATTCTGTTAGCGGAAGACGGAAATGTACTATCGATTCTGATACCCCAATTTACTATCAAATTGTATCATTGGTTGAAGGGACATTTTCAAGAGCTGACTTTATAGTGTTATCTGATCAAAGCTTTCCCTGTTATCAAAACGGCAATGGACTTGCTAAAGTTTGCAAAGAGGTAAACGCGAATGAAAATCAAATTATTATGCCTTATAATAAAGTGTCAAAACCATTATTGAGCCTTGGCGACTGGTATGAGATTAATTAAATTGTGCTGTTCAGGCAAGCTCGGTGCTGAACGCATCTATCCGAATCCAAAAAACAAATCATATCGGCAAGCAGATTAATGACAAACCGAAACAACTATAAAACTACCCCCAAAAGGCTGAGTGCTTTTTGGGGGTAAACTATTGTGTCTATTATCCGTCAATTGTTCGGGAACAGAACGCAAATGCTCAATTTGCCCTTGCGGTACTGAGCCGCGATGCTTCCACCCATCTTTTCGGTGAGCAGTTTTGCGATTGATAGGCCGAGCCCTGTTCCGCCCCGCGCGGTGTTTACCGTGAAAAAGCGGTCGAACAGGTGCGCAGTCTGCACGGCGTCCAAATCTTTTGCGCTGTTTTCAAACGATACCGTGCCGTCGGGCGACAGTCCGATTTTCAGATCGCCGTCGGAATACTTTGCGGCATTGATGAGAATGTTGTCGAAAATCCGCCGCAACGCCTGCCTGTCAAGCTGCCGCATGACCGGCTGAGCCGATATTTCAATATCCGGGACGATACCGTGCTCCGAAAGCATCGCATATGACCCGGCGAGGCTCTGCTCCAGGATATCATTCAGGCAGGTCTGCTCGCAGTTGAGCTCGTCCGCCGCGCCGTCGGTGAGCATATCAATCTTGCTTTTTGTGTCCGATTTTGCGCTCGTGATTATCACGGGTATTCCCTTGATCTTCGGCAGAACCTCTTCGCCCGTGAGCCCGGGGAGCATGAGGTCGAGCAGAATCAGATCGGGGCGCGTCTTTTCGAGCAGAAGCAGAGCCTCCGTGCCGGAATATGCGCATATCACTTCATATCCTGCACGCGGAAGAACTTCTTTTAACATATTGCTGATATTGAGGTCGTCTTCGACTATCATTATTCTGCTCATATTCACAGCATCTTTTCCATAACCGCGGCGGTGTAAAGCGCGTTCTTGTGCTCTGCCCCTGTCGGGCAGAAGCCGTTTTTGAGCCAAAACATTTTCGCCTGCATATTTGTTGTCACATACGCGAGCCTTACGCGCTTAAAGCCGCTGAATTTCAGCGTGCGCAGGCAGTCGGATATTATATCCGTCCCCGTGCCGAATCCCTGAAACTCATTTGCAACCATGAAAAGACCTATGAACGCTGTCTTGCCGTCGGGATGTCCGGAGATAAGATCCATGACCGCAGCGAGCGTTTCACCGCGAAAGAAGCCGACAAAATATTTGTCCCGCGCCGTTTTGCCGTTGGGCAGGGCATGCATATCTTCTCTGACTGAGTCTTTACTCGGTGCGGGCGGGCAGTGCTCAAAATAAATCGGGTTGCCTTTATATAATTTCAGAACTTCCGGAACATCGCTCTCCGAAAGCTCTCTCACTTTGTAGTCGGCGCAGAGCGTTTCGACCCTTATTTGCGGGGCACTCATTTCGATTCCTCCAATCTGTCTATGTGTTCGGATTTGCCGTTTGTATTCTTAACTGTGTCAGACCACCGGACAACTCGCGCGGTCTTATATTTATCTTTTGTCAATGATTTTGTCGATAAGCCCGTAGACGAGAGCCTCCTGCGCCGACATAAAGTTGTCACGCTCCGTGTCGGCGATTATCTCTTCAACTGATTTTCCCGTGTTCTCGGCAAGAATGTGGGCGAGCCTCTGTTTGTTTTTCTGCATCTGCCCGGACACGATAAGAATATCCGAAGCAGGTCCGCGGACTCCGTCGCCGCCGATGAGCGGCTGATGTATCATGATTTCGGCGTTGGGGAGAGCGATTCGCTTGCCCTTTGCGCCGCCCGCCAGAAGAAAGGCTCCGAAGCTCGCCGCGAGCCCGACGCAGATGGTGGACACGTCGCACTTGATGTACTGCATGGTGTCGTAAATCGCGAAGCCCGCCGTAATCGAGCCGCCGGGGCTGTTGATATAGAGCTGAATGTCTCTGTCCGGATCCTGCGCCTCCAAAAACAACATCTGCGCAACGATCAGGCTGGCGGAACTATCCGTTATCTCCTCGCCGAGAAAGATGATTCGGTCTGACAGCAGCCGCGAAAATATATCGTAGCTTCTCTCGCCGCGGTCGGTTTGTTCAACAACATAAGGAACGATGCTCATATAAATTTTACTCCTTGATTTCATTCGGCTTCATGCAAAATAAATGAAGCCCCAGTGCCGCGTTGAATCCCGTTGCGGCAAACACGCTGAACCGCTCAATGATGCCGAAATAATCTGCGGGCACAATTTTCATTCCCATCGCGCCGACGAGCATCATGAAAAGAGCGATGCCCGCACAAATCCCGTAAGAGCGGCAGGCTTTATTCTTAATTCCTGCGATTATAATCAGCACAAGCGATATTATAGACAGCAGCGCCACCGCCGCCGTTATCACCATGTGCATGATATCCTGAAACGCGCCGGCATATCCGCTGCTTGACAGCGGAAACATCCGATAGCCGATCGCCGATATCCATTCCATAACGGCAAACATATATATACCCGTGCGCAGCAGCTTTGTTTTCCGCCCCTGCATGCCGATGCAGACAACTGTTGCGCAAACGACCTCGCACACACTGTAGAGTGCGCTGAGCTGATTCCAAAGTGCCAGCGACGGGGCGTCGGCGGCGCTCAGGTCGCTGACAGCCTGCGCCATCCAATTATAGCCCGGATAGGCGAGCGGCGAAAATACCACCGCCGCCGTGTATGAAAGAAAGCTGACTATACCCAACAGCCCGAGCTTCTGTATCAATGTTTTTTTCATGTTTTCCTCCTAAAAAAAGCAGTGCATGACCGCTCAAACTGCGGTCAGCACTGCGTCTTTGCGTCCGGCTGATCTGTTATCTCTATTTGAAAATTCTGCGCGTTGATAATGCACTCCCGCCTGCACTTGGGGCAGAATAGGGGAAAGTCCAGCAGCACCGTCCGCCTGAGCAGCCGCAGCCGCGTTTTTGCGCCGCAGATTGGGCATAGGATCCATCTTTCTTCCGACTCACTCATGGCTTTCGCCGCCCTTATGTACCATGCGGAAAAAGAGCCGCACATGCTCCCTGAGTTTTTCAAGGCACTCACTTTCTCTCTCCGGCTGTCGGTCGCATATCCCGATGAGCGTCATCACCGGCGCGACATACATCATCGCGAGGGTGTCCGGGTTTTCTGCGCGAATCTCGCCGGCGGCAATCAACGCGCGGAAAATATCGGCGTGATATTCGAGCAGGCGTTCGGTATATCGCTTTGTGTAAAGCGCCGACAGCTCCGGCGAGCGGAACTGCTCAATCGTCATCATGCGGCGAAAGCGGCTGATGCTCTCGTTGTGGAGTGAGTATTCAAAAATCTGCCTCACTTTTTCAAAAAGCATTTCCTCGGTAATCTGCGTGAAAACCGAAATGTCGCGCTCGGCGTTTTGAACATGAATATCTATCTTACCTGTGTCCGCCTCATACTGCGCCGCCGTGGACTCGACAATCGCGTCAAAAATCGCCTGCTTGCTCGGATAATGATTGTAGAGCGAGGGCGCTTTGATTCCGACTGCTTTTGCTATTTCGCCGACGCTTACGGAATCGTAGCCTTGAGTCGAAAACAGCTCAAGCGCTTTGTCCAGAATTTTCTGTTTTGTGTCTTCCTGTTTCATTGCCGTCTCCATGCTAACTAATATTCGTTAGTATATATTGTAGCCGTTTTTTGCCGAATGTCAAGGGGCAGACGGCGTGATAATCTCACTTTTTTAAAATATCGGGATATCGCCTTTAAAATCTGCCGCCTTTTCCAGCAGCGGTCCCTTTGCACCCATCGTGAAGGCAATGTCGCTGCTGCGGATCGACAAAAGCCGCATTCCGGATTCAAGCTGCAAAAACGCCATCATTTCGTCCGTCAGTTTTATTTCTCCCGCCTCTGAGATTTCCCCCCAGCAGTATGAGCGCCCTTTGTAGGGGATAAATGCGCCGGCGGGGGCTTTGTATCGCAAAAGCTCCGGCGTTTCGGTCAGAATGTGCCCCAGCTTCGACGGCAGAAGCAGACCTTTCCGCGTCACGCAAAAGCCGCCTGTGATTCTGCTCCCGGTGAACAGATAGACTTTTCCCTCTGAGGCGATACTATACTCGTCGACCGCCTGCGTCGGGAATCTGACTGTCCCGTCTGCGTGAATAACCGACTCTCCGAAAATAAATTTTCCGCCCTTGTTCATCTGCGGCATATGTCCCAAGACCTTTCAGCTTCAAAATAGTTTTTGCAATTTTTACAGCCGTTGATTACTTCCCCGAGTTTCTTTTTGTGTTCCTGAGATAGCGGAACACGCGGCTTTTGTATTTCAGATATTCGCTGCCGAAAATCAGCGGAATGATTGAATCGACACTGTAAGGTGCGCTGCGCCGAAAATGGTCATAAGTATCACAGCGGGCAGGTTGTGCAGCCAGATGGCGGCGCACAAAAAATACAGCACGGGGAACACCGCGAGCGGTATCGGGACAAAGAGAAATGCGCGATTCAGCAAGGCGATCTCCCGCCCGCCGGCAAAATATCGGATCCATACTGCGTAGTACAAAATCAGGAAAAGAGCGGCGAGATAGAACCAAACGCCGCGAAATCTGACGGGCTCGCGGCTGACTAAAATCACTATCGCAAACAAATAGGCGATGCGGCTTACATGTTCGACGATCTCGACCCAACGGGTAACAGCCGCGGTCTGTTCGACCTTTTCGGCAGGCGGGAAAACGGCATAGGCGATATTTATCAGCATGGGTAGCGCGAAGACTATTAGCCCTATCCATGAAAAAGATATTTTCAGATTCACAGAACAACACCGGCTTTCACTGCAAATTCGGGCAACTTTGCGGGCTTGCCGTAAATTGAAATCAGCGCGCGGAACTCCCGTCGGAACGCCTCGCGAAGCTCGGCTTCCGTCAAATTGAGATGGTCGGTGTTGGCGAGAATTGCTAATCCGTAGGTGAAATATATCATGTCCTGATGAAAGCGACGCGCAATATCATGGGAGTAGCCGAATTCATCGACGATAACTTTGATGATCTCCGGGGTCAGAACATCGCTCTGATACTTTCCCTGCTGTTCGCCCTCCAAATATAACCAACGAAACAGCTGCTTTTCTTCCGCCGCAAATTTGACAAATCCCATTCCGTAGCTGCTGTAGCGGCTGTCGTTTCCCTCGTGGATGCGCAGCGAGTCCCGCACGCGCTGCGTGTGCATCTGAACGGCGCGCTGCGTTAAGGCGGCTTTCAGCTCATCCATATTTTTGAATGAAAAGTATATCGGCTGCGTCGAACAGCCCAGTTTTTTTGCGACGCTTCGGGCGTTGACGGCGGCAAATCCGCTTTCGCGCAGCACATCGACCGCGGCGTCAATAATCTCATCTTTTGAAACTTTCTTTACGGCAGGCATGATAAGCACCTCAAAAATAACATATTGTTATGTATAACATAGCGTTATTATACGTCCGTGCGATATTTCTGTCAATAGACTTGTTATAATTTTTTGCGGCAGTGATTTGTTAAATGCAGCAGCCAATAAAAGACTGCCGATATTGCCCCCTTGCCGCGGCTTGTCGGTCAAATGCATCTTCAATAACTGCCGCCGCACAATTTGAAAAAATTTTTTCAAAAAAAGTGTAACCTTTTTCATTTTCGCAGACTATATATATGGGACGCTTAACAGCGGAAAATCTCTTTTTCTGCATGTTTTATCTATACTTTTGCATCGGCGGTTACATAAAACACCGTTTTGCATTATAATTTGTGCGCACGGCGGGTGAATAATTTTGCCCGTTCGCGCCTTGAAAATGACAACCACCTCTCTACTCCTATGTAAGTGCAGCGGCAGAGGATATACCCTCTGCCCGCTGTGCGGCATCACGGAGCGGGAGATAAATACATAAAAACAAAAGCAGGTTAGAGAAAATTTTTTATATGTGCAATTTTAAAGTAAAGGCCGTGATTCCGATGGGCTGAAAATTTTCGCTGAACAAAAATCAATCGCGCAGTACATGAAAAGAGAGAAAATAATTCGGAGAAAACGAAAATGAATCCTTTGAACATGAACCCGTTTGAGCAGGCATTTTGGCTGGTCATTTTTTCGGGCATATGGGCACTCGGCTTTTGCGGAATGACAGTCATCGGAGTATTAGACAAAATAATCGAGTGGTTTGCTTAACAAAAACTGTGCAATCAAATTTCCGGGCGACCCGGAATATAACAACAAGCTTTAGCATTGGGCTCGGCGCGCTGGAGGTGCGAAGCATCGCAGCGGCGATCGAAAGAGAGAAAATAAAATTTTGAGAAGATGCAAATGACAATCGGCGACGGTTCAGGGCTATAATATCTTCTCTGCTGTGAACCGATGATTCCTCTGACGTTTTCGGAAGTATCGGCGGGGAATGATATATAAAATAATGGACTTGCTGTAATTCAGATGCCGAAAGCACCGCCCGATTGTTCGGACGGTGCTTTGTATACGGCAAACTTGCGTGCCTGTCTGCGCAAAGTGTCAATTTTTGCGATTGTTTATTGATACCGGAAATGTTTGCTGTTATACTTATAATCAGGGAGAATTGAAATAAGGACGGTGATAAATAAATGCTACTTCCTTTAGATGATTTAAATGAAATGAGGCAGTTGCCTATAAGCCTTGTAATAATTGCAATTATCATAAACGGAATTTATAATCATTGGGTATATAAATCTATTGTAACTTTTTTGTTTGAGAAGGGCTTAACTAACCGACAAAAGCGTGAGTGGCGAAAAGAACAATATTTCAAAAGAAAAACTATGCGCTACATAAGAACGACGATAAAGAGTCTTCCCGAGCAGGATTTTAGCCCCAATATCGAGAAGTATCACCTTGTAGATGTGGTTTTAATTGTTGTTTTTATAATAACTCTTGCGATAGTGAGTGCAACTTATTATCTTGTAAGAGAAATTAGCTGGGTTATTATAGTAACTTACGCAATTCATGAAGCAACAGCAATTGCAACGGCTATTTTTAATCTTTCGCATATAACATCGCGTGATAAAAAAGGAAGATTTGTTGGCTTTTTTAGGGGAGAGTATACGTTTAAATAACACTGAACAAACTACCGCTGGTTTGTCCTAAATCCGAGTGAAAATCCGGGAAACTTAAATTTAATTCAGTGTGCGTGAATGGTGTGATGGGTAATTATATTGAAAACGCCCGAGCCAATTCAAATGCCAACTGCATTATATAGAATCACCCCAATGCGATATATAATTTATAGAACTACGGCAGAACAATTGAAAATAAACAGAAAATTCGAAACGGAAAAGTGAGAGAAAAGAGAGAGCTTTATGCGCGAGGCATTTGAAAAAGTAAAAGTGATAATCGACGGGTGGGATCCGGTCGATCTTTTGACCTGCTGCCACTGCCCCTCCGATGAATACGACGATATCAGCATGGAGCTGGCGCAAATACTGACTTTTGATATCGATGTTGAAACATTGAAGAACGATATATATAATATATTTGTCCGGGATTTCGATGCCGGGACATTTGACAAAAGTCCGCAGGAGTGCGAAACGATTGCAAGAAAAATTATTAAAGATTTACATGGGAGAAAGATGTAAATTTTATAAAACTGCGGCAGAATAAATAAACAGAAAATCCGAAGCGGGAGTTCGATTGAAACACAAGCTGTTTAGTCGGTTGCCGTTAAATTGAACGGGGGTGCTAAAATGGCAGATATTGCAGAAATTATGGATATGATCGATTGGCATATGCCATCCGAAATTCGAATCAAAGGAGTATCATTGGCAAGGGACACGGAAACAATCATTCCGTTTATACAACCATTAACACCAGAGCATAATAAAAATGTATGGGAAGGTTGTGCCGCAATCATAGCAGAGAAAAGCGATGAAAATCTTAAGCCTTATTTAGTTGACTTGTTAGGATGGCTGCAGGACATGAATTGGCCGGGGGCTTTTTGCATCTTAAATAGGCTGCAAAGATACGCAGATAACGATTCTATCCGTGATGCGATAAATGTTTGCATTGAAAAAGCAAAGAAGTGTGGGGATGAGGTTTGGGAAAGCAACTTGCGTTTGCTTTTGCATAAACGATAAAGTCAATTTCGGAGAGTAAAAAGTGTATATAATGTACGGAATTATGCTTTATAATGAAGATCATTGAGAAGGTTATGATGATGAAAAGAACCATAGTGATAATTTTATCTATAATATCAAGCGTTGTTTTAATAGTATTACTTGCTCTGTTTATCCGAATTTATATTGTTCCAACTTTGAACATTGGAGGCTCTCAAACAAACAATTCGGAAACTTTTTTAATGGCTTCGCAGTCACCGGATGGCAAATATAATTTAGAAGCATATAGAACAGAGCCCGGTGCAACCGTTGATTTTTCAGTTAGAGTTTATTTGACAACAGGCGATCGGAAAACTATTATTTATGATGCCTATCACGAATACGAAGCCAAAATCGTTTGGATTGACAATACAACAGTTTCAATTAACGGAATAACTCTTGATATATCACAAGGCGAAAAATACGATTGGCGTATGCAATAATTATGCTACAAAATAACATATACCAGCAAGCAACGCCTTTTGGGGACAAAGGGTAGACTGCTGGGATAATCCCAAGCTCTTAAAGGTTTCAGGAATACTCCTGACAAGTGCCGTGGCATCACAACGGCAATGCTGATAAGTTTTAATTGATTTCACAGCAGATTATTGAAAATTTACATAGAAGAAAGATGTGAAATTCACAGTCAAAAGCATGAACGAGTGGCTCTATCCCGACAGCGTTGTCGCGGATGAACGCCATGAAATAAAGCTCAGCGCGGTGCGCGGGGGCTCGGCGGAGTTCCAGATACTGTTCGAGGATCATGAGCTGCTCAAGGCTCTCGCGATAAAAGATAAGCCGCTTGCCGATAGTATCTGCTCGACCGTTTTCAGGGCGTTCGATGATTGCGACAACGACGCGGCGGTGTTCGATTCCGTCCACGATAAGCTTATCGAAGCCTGCGCGCAGAAGAAAATATAAAGCCTGCCGCGTTCAGCGTAGACCAAAGAGCGAATTTTAAAGGTCATATTTCGCACGATTGACAGTGCGGAGTATGACCTTTTGCTCTGCATCCAAATGCGACAACCCATTTCTGCGCTTGAAACAGAGGAGAAAATATATTATAATCTAATTGAAATCTATAACCGGGAGGTCTTTGATGAACATACTTGTAACGCTTGACGCCAACTATATCCGGCCGCTGTCCGTGATGCTCCATTCGCTCGTTCGCGCGGACGACTGTCCGAAGTTCGATTTATACATAGCCCACTCGTCGCTGACTGACGAGAATATCGACAGCATATTCCGCGGCATCGACCGCAGCCGCTTCAATGTCCATTCCATCCGCCTCTCCCACGAGCTCAATGCCGACGCTCCGACGGAGGACAGGATAACCAAAGAGACATATTATCGACTCACCGCGCACGAATTTTTGCCCGCCGAGCTCGACAGAATACTTTATATCGACCCGGATACGCTGATTCTCAACTCTATATCCGATCTCTATAACATGGATCTCGACTGCTTCTGCTTCGCTGGGGCGAGCCACACTTTCGGCGTGGTCGAGGATATCAATCATATCCGCCTGGGTATGCCCGAGGGCTCGCGCTATATCAACGCGGGCGTGCTGATGATGAACCTCGATGAGCTCAGGCGCAGCTACACATCAAAGGAGCTTTTTGATTATATCGATAAGAACGCGGACAAGCTCTACCTCGGCGACCAGGATGTCATAAACGCGCTCTACTGCACCAAAACGCGCTATGTCTCGCCGGAGATATATAACCTCGACGAAAAGACCGCGCTCCACAGCCTCAGGACTCACGAGTGGATCGAGAAGAATTGCTCGATAGTCCACTACAACGGCAAATACAAGCCGTGGAAAGAGGGCTACATCGGCACGCTCGCTTATCTCTGGCACAGGGAAGAAGAGAGCCTGCTCGACGATGCGGAGAAAGAGCAGTGATATTGCTTTTCCCGGCTTGTAAAGTTCTAAAAAGCTTGGTATAATTGAGACACAACAAGGAATCAGGAGGAAATAGAAGATGGCATTTTGCACTAACTGCGGTTCAAAGATAGATGACGGGGCTCGTTTCTGCCCCGAGTGCGGCGCGCCCGCGGTGCCCGAAAATCATGACAAGGAGCCGTGGGAAGAGGAGAAGAAGGATCTCGGAACAAAAATATCCGAGCTCAACGACACGCCCGATACAACACCCGAGTTCGACCAGAACGATATCCAGTCGAACAAGGTTATGGCGGTACTCGCTTATTTGGGAATACTCGTGCTTGTTCCGCTCTTTGCCGCAAGGGAATCGAGATATGCGCGCTTCCACACGAATCAGGGACTTGTCCTCGCGATAGCCCAGTTCGCATGGACGTTCGTTAGCAGAATAATAGTCAGCGCTGTCGGAGCCGTCAACGAAACCGTTTCTCTTATTATCGGCGGCGTGTGCAGCTTGGTTAACATCGCGTTTGCGGTGCTTACGGTAATCGGAATCATCAATGCCGCCAAGGGCACTGCAAAGGAGCTGCCGATTATCGGAAATATAAAGATTCTCAAGTAAGGAGATATTTTTATGCAGACAATAGTTGCGGTTGTTTCAATCGTAGTGGAAAAAGAGGAGTCCGTCGAGCAGCTCAACGCTCTCTTGCATGAGTTCGGCGAGCATATCATCGGCAGAATGGGCATCCCTTACCGCGCAAAGGGCGTGAACCTCGTCTCCGTCGCCCTCGACGCGCCGCTTGAGACTATCTCTTCGCTTGCCGAAAAGCTCGGAACAGTTCCGGGACTCAGCGTGACTACCGCATATTCAAACGTAGTCGGCGAGGAATAATTTAAACAGAGAATCCCGGCAGACCTGAGGTTTGCCGGGATTTTTTGTTTATATATGCCCATGAGAATACTTACCACCGTGTGTCTGTTGAAAATCCAAGTCAAATGAGATATAATTATCGCAGAAAACAGCGGAGGTAACTTGAATGAAACTTCTCATTGTTCGCCACGGCGATCCGGATTATTCGATAGATTCCCTGACCCCGAAGGGCTGGCACGAGGCAGAACTGCTCAAAAACAGGCTGACGAAGCTCGATGTTGCGGCGTTCTACTGCTCGCCGCTCGGCAGAGCGAAGGACACTTCAAAAGCGACGCTCAGCGCGCTCGGCAGAACGGCGGAGATATTCGACTGGCTGCGCGAGTTCGACGGCTATGTCATAGACCCGGAGAGCGGGGAGCGTACCTATCCATGGGACAGAACGCCCGCGTTTCTGAGCGAAAACGACGACTATTACGACAAGGACAAGTGGATATCAACTCCGTTTTACAGCAGCGGAGACGTGCCGGAAAAATACAAAACCGTCTGCGACGGCATAGACGGTTTGCTTGCGCACCACGGCTATGTCCACGACGGCAAGATATACAGAGTCGAGCGGGAGAACAGCGACACCGTGGTACTCTTCTGCCATTTCGGCGTGGAGTGTGTCCTGCTCTCGCATATTCTGAAGATATCGCCCGTTGTGCTCTGGCATAATTTCGTCGCGCTGCCGACCTCGGTGACGACGCTGATAACCGAGGAGCGCGAGCAGGGGAAAGCCGTTTTCAGATGCAACGCATTCGGCGATATCTCGCACCTCTATGCAGGCGATGAGCCCGCATCGTTTCAGGCACGTTTCTGCGAGACCTATTCGAATTTTGACGAGAGACACTGAAAAATAAAAAATTACAGCACCGTTTCAATTTTTAGAAACGGTGCTGTCTTTTGTTTTACCGCACGGCTATTTTTTGTCAACAACCGCAATGTCCTTGATGCGCAGCTCGTTGCCTGTCACGAGATAGGTGTTGTCGCTGCCGCAGTGCGGGCATTTTTTTGCGTATTCCGTTGTCTTATAGGTCTTTTTGCAGTCTTTGCAGTAGGAGACGCCCTCGAGAATAATCATTTCAAGCTCGGTGTCCTGCATATATTCCGTCTTTTTCTTCGCCCATTCGAAGCAGTCCGAGAAATATGACGGAACTATCGACGACACTTCGCCGACCTCAAGCGTGAGGCGGGTCACTTTGCTGACATTATTTTCCTTGGCGAGCTCCTCCACCTGATCTATAACATGGAGAACTATGCCTAATTCATGCATGAAATCAATCCTTGTTCTGCTGAGCCTGCTTATAGGCCTTGCGCTTTTTCGCCATCTCCTTCGCCTCGTCCGAGCCTAAGTGACCCAGAATCTTGAAGGCGCGCTTGACGGAATATTTCAGAAGTCCGCCGACCTTATCCTCGGCAATGCACATCGTCGAGCATTCCGGATGGTCGCGCACGAGGTGGATAGCGTCAAATTCGCACTTCGTCGTGCAGAGGCCGCAGCCGATGCACTTGTTGTAGTCGACATACGATGCGCCGCATCCGAGGCAGCGTCCGGTCTCGATCTTGACCTGCTCTTCGGTCAGATCCAGATGCGCGTCCTTGAAGGACATCTTCGCATCTATCGACTCGTCCATACCGGCCTCCTGACGGCCTGCCGTGTCATAGGACGGGAATTTGATATCGTCTTTGTTCAGCGGAGTGAAGCTGCGGCGGTCGCGTCCGATGGTCATGGAAGCGTCCGGGCGGGCGTGGCGGTGCAGGCTCTCTGCTGCCTCGTGACCGGCGGCAATAGCGTCGATAACGAAGCGCGGACCTGTGTAAACATCGCCGCCGACGAAGATGTCGGGATCCTCGGTCTGATAGGTGAACTTGTCTGCGACGGGATAGTTGCCGTGCCAGAAAGTGACCTTTGTGCCCTCGAGCAGTTTGCCCCACTCGATAGCCTGACCGATAGCGAAGACTATTTTGTCTGCCTTGACCTCGATAGTCTCGTTCTCGTCATATACGGGCGAGAAGCGCTTGGTCTCGGGGTCGATTGTGCGCACGCACTTCTTGAGCACGATGCCGGTGACCTTGCCGCTCTCGTCGACGAGGACTTCCTTGGGACCCCAGGAGGGATTGACCTTGATGTTCTCCTCTTCGGCTTCTGCGACCTCTTCGCGGCTCGCGGGCATCTCGTCGCGCGACTCGAGGCAGAACATGCTGACCTCGGAAGCGCCGAGACGGTGGGCATTTCTTGCGCAGTCGATAGCGACATTGCCGCCGCCGATGACAACTACGCTGCCGTCAAATGTGTCCTCGCGGTGCTCGAAGCAGTGGCGCAGATACTCAACGGCAATATGTGTGCCGGGTGCGTCGTCGTTCTTGACTCCGGGGCGTCTGCCGCCCTGGCAGCCGATGGCGATATAGAACGCCTTGTAGCCCTGCTCCTTGAGCTGAGCTATCGTGATATCCTTGCCGACCTCAACGCCGCACTTGATGTCGGCGCCGAGCTCTTTGATGATATCGATCTCTGCGGCGATGACATCCTTTTCAAGCTTGTAGCTGGGGATGCCGTATGTGAGCATACCGCCGGGGATCGGGTTCTTTTCGAAAACGGTGGGCTTGTAACCCATCTGTGCGAGATAGTATGCCGCACTCAGACCGGCAGGGCCGCCGCCGATGATGGCAATCTTCTCGTCGAACGCGCCGTGGATCGACTGAACGGTCTTTTCGGGCACGAATCTGTCCTCAGCGTTGAGGTCGAGATCGGCGACGAACTTCTTGACCGCGTCTATCGAAACGGGAGCGTCAATCTTGCCGCGGGTGCACTCGGATTCGCATCTCTTGTTGCAGACGCGTCCGCAGACAGCCGGGAACGGGTTCTCGGTCTTTATCATCGCGAGAGCCTCGCGGTACTTGCCCTCGTGGGCGAGGCGCAGATAAGCCTGAACGGGCACGTGCGCGGGACATGCTGCCTTGCACGGGGCGGAGCCGCTGGCATATGTGTTGGACATACGCGCGGTGTCGCGGTAGTCCTCATCCCATGCATAGGGTCCCCAGATGTTGTTGTCCGGCAGGGGAGCGTGAGGATATTTGACCTCGGAGCCGTCCTTGCGGCAGAGCTTCTGACCCATCTTGACAGCGCCCGCCGGGCAGGTCTCAACGCACTTGCCGCAGGCTACGCACTTCTCCTTCTCGACCTTTGCGGTGTAGGAGCTGCGCGAAAGATAGGGTGTATTGAACAGCAGAGAAGTACGCAGAGCGTTGCAGATCTTGACGTTGCAGTTGCAGATGTCGAAAATCTTGTTCTCGCCGTCGATGTTGGTTATCTGATGGACATATCCGTTCTTCTCGGCAAGCTCGAGTATCTCGAGAGCGCGCTCTTTGGTTATGTAGTGCGCGCGTCCGGTCTCGACAGTGTAGTCCGCCATGTCGCCGAGCTGGATGCACCAATCGTCAAAATCATCGGTGCAGCCGTCGCCGAGCACCGCGCGCGAAGCGCGGCAGGAGCAGATACCTGCGGAGATGTGACCCTCGTATTTCTTGAGCCAGTATGAGATATGCTCAAGGTCTATCGACTTGCTCTCGGCGTCAATAGCTTTCTCGACCGGGATGACATGCATTCCGATTCCGTCGCCTCCGGGCGGCACCATCTGAGTGATGCCCGCGAGGGGGATGAAGGTCATGCGCTCGAAGAACGAGGCAACTGCGGGGTTCTTTGCTATTCTGTCGACCGAGGAGTTGAACAGCTCGGCGGAGCCGGGGACATAGAACGGCAGTCTGTAGCGTCTGATGCGCGGGCGATCCTTGAGCTCGTGAGTGTGGTCGTAGTTGTCGCCGTAGTCATACTCAAGGATGCCTATGTAAGCCATCTCGTCGAGTATCTTCTGCAGATCGATAGCTTCGTAGTCGCGGTTCATCTCGAACAGCTGCTCAAAGGTGTAGTGCTGGCGGAGCTTCATCTTGTTGGCAATGTCGCACATCTCGGGAGTCAGGACTTCTCTGAGTCCCCAATACTCCGGGTCGTCGGATGTCACTCCGGAGATCTTGTGTCCCATAGCGTCGGTTATCTTTCTGCCGAGTTTGAGATAACGCTCGTCGGGGTTCTTGTCGCCCTGATATTTGCTGATTATTTTCTTATTCTGTTCCGGCATGATTTTACCTCTTTAATTAAAAGAATCTTCTTGCAAGGTCGCGGCTGTATTCAACGGTCTCTTCCATGTCGCCGAATGCCATAACCTCGCCTGCATAGTAGGTGTTGTTCTTACCCTGCATAGCTTCGACCTTCTCATACCAGCCGTCAGCGTAGTCCTTGCTGCTGACATGCGGGAAATAATACCAGTCGTCGATACGCTCGATCTTGTCGACCTTCAGGCCGCACTTCTCCATGTCCGCAAGGGTAGTCTCTTTTGCTTCCTCAAACGGAACATCCTCCATGCCCTCATGGTTGCGCAGGGTGAAGGTGACGAGCGGCTGATCGGTGACTCCGTCGGACCAGCGATGATAGAACACCATAAGATGTCCGCGGGTCTCGTTTGTCATGTTCTCGAAGAAATAGTAGGAGATGTCAGGCGCGTTGCCCTCTTCGGGACGGACGGCCATGGTGAAATACTCCTTATGGACTATCTTGGAGAACAGCTCTTTCTCTTCCGGGCGGGGATCGCCGTAGCCGAGGAACAGCTCGAGCGGGGTGCAGATGATGAGCTTGTCGAACTCTTCGGTCTTACCGTTTACGGTGACATAGACCTTGTCGTTTTCACGCTTGATGTCGGTGACTTCGGAGTTGAGCAGAGCGGGATGCTTCAGGTGATTGTTGACGCCCTCCCAGATGCTCTGGGTGCCGTTGTACCAAGTCCACAGTTTGCCGGTGGAAAGGAACTGCTTGACGGTGAAGGCATCAAGATACTTGAGAACATAAGCCGCCGGGATCTCGTCGAAGTAGCCGTAGCCGAAGGAAGTGAACGGACCTTTCCAGACGAGCTCTGCGTCCTCGCAGTGGTTGAGCTTGAGGAACTCGGAGAAGGGCATCGAAAGATCCTTCAGGTTCGGGTTCTCGCCTTCAATGTGAGCGAGCTTCATCTCGGGAGACGGGCAGGGACCTTCATAACGACCCTCGGACACACCTCTGTGACCGTTGACATCGTAGCCCTTGTACTTCGTCTCGAGGAGCTTTGAGAGCTTCCTCATCTTCATGATCTTCTTGAGCAGTGCGAGGGCCGAAGACTTCTGGGGTGTGCCGTCGACATTCATAAATCTTCTGCCCATGGGCGGTCCGTCGAGATGGGTCGTGCCGCCGAACTCTTCGCACTCGTGAACTGCGAAGTAAGTGTCGCAGCCCATGACCGCGCCCATTTCAATGGTGCGGTCTTCCCATTTGCCCTGTGCGTTCTTGACCTTCATCATGGGCGAGAATGCCTTGCCGCCGACTTTGCCGGACTTCTCATAGATGACATAGTTGTCATAGCCCTTTTTCTCCAGGTACATAGCCATGCTCGTGCCTGCGGGGCCGCCGCCGATGATGCAGATGCGCTGATTCTTGTTTTCCATGGATAGATCTTCCTCTCCTTGATAGTTGGTGTAGCAATCTCTCTTCCTGAAATAGCGGGAAATTTGCTGCATCTGGTGTCTTTTTTAACATCAATGTCATTATATTACCTTGTTTTTTGCGAGTCAATAGCAAGAATGCACAAAAAAGTATTCTCTTATCGAATCGCGAACCGTCATTTTATAATTTTAATAATTGTTTCTTTTAAGTGATAATAACGAGCCCCAATAGTTGAAAAATATTTACTTCGGTGGTAATATATAGATGAAAACCGCGGAGGTGATAAAATGACAAATCAGGAAATAGCGCTGGAGATAACGAAGATATTGAAGCCCGATATCGATCAATATACGCGCCACCACAACGACGGCGACAGGTTCGAGACAAGAAAGCGCGTCTATGCCGAGACTTATCTTTATTTTCTCAACAAATTCAACGAGAACGACAAAGCCGAAAGCAAAACAGAGGAAGAATAAAAAGCAGAGCGTTCATAAAAATCCAATCCCGGCAGGAATGTCTGCCGGGATTTTTCTGGATATATCGAAGCCGCATGATGTGATAAACGGAGCGGGAAGATTGGATTTGACTATCACTTAAGCTTATAGCAAGGTAAAAGCAAGCGACTCATCTAATTCTTATAATCGGGCTTTTAGTAGCCGCGCCGCAGTGTTTGATAAGCCAACGGAGACAGGCGGGCAACATCACCGAAGCACCGCCTGTGGCGGATGAAGCGAGGTGATGTTGGCGAAAAACAAGGAGCATAGCGCCCGCTCCAAGGGCGATAGGCGACTA